>Ga0209257_1000174_pt1 | contig 165255 bp, 148 predicted proteins | sample AraplaCvi_mCL_r2_FD_184277 | JGI IMG/M metagenome (GOLD analysis project Ga0209257, IMG submission 184277) | Arabidopsis root microbial communities from North Carolina, USA - plate scrape MF_Cvi_mCL_r2 (SPAdes) (version 2) | ecosystem: Host-associated > Plants > Roots > Endosphere | place... | reverse complement strand
GTCCGACATGTGAACCATGCCGTCGACGTCGCCCGGCAGGCCGACGAACAGACCGAATTCGGTCGCGTTCTTGACTTCGCCTTCGACGACCGAGCCCACCGGGTGGGTTTCGGCGAACGCGCCCCAGGGGTTCGACTGGGCCTGCTTGAGACCCAGCGAGATGCGGCGCTTGTCGCTGTCGACTTCGAGGACGATGACGTCGACTTCCTGGCTGGTCGAAACGATCTTGCCGGGGTGGACGTTCTTCTTGACCCACGACATTTCGCTGACGTGGACCAGGCCTTCGATGCCGGCTTCGAGTTCGACGAACGCACCGTAATCGGTGATGTTCGTGACGGTGCCCGACAGCTTCGCACCGACGGGGTACTTGGCGGCGACGCCTTCCCACGGATCGCTTTCGAGCTGCTTCATGCCGAGGCTGATGCGCTGCGTGTCGCGGTTGATGCGGATGATCTGGACGCGGACCGTGTCACCGATGTTGATGACTTCGCTCGGGTGGTTGACGCGCTTGTAGCTCATGTCGGTGACATGGAGCAGGCCGTCGATGCCGCCGAGGTCGACGAACGCACCGTAATCGGTGATGTTCTTGACGGCGCCTTCGATGATCTGGCCCTCTTCGAGGTTCATGATCAGGCCCGAGCGCTGTTCAGCGCGCGTCTCTTCGAGGATGGCGCGGCGCGACACGACGATGTTGCCGCGGCGGCGATCCATCTTGAGGATCTGGAAGGGCTGCGGCAGGTCCATGAGCGGGCCGACGTCGCGCACGGGGCGGATATCGACTTGCGAACCGGGAAGGAATGCCACGGCGCCGCCGAGGTCGACGGTGAAGCCGCCCTTGACGCGACCGAAGATGACGCCTTCGACGCGGGTTTCCTTGTTGAATTCTTCTTCCAGGCGGTCCCACGCGGCTTCGCGGCGGGCGCGATCACGGGACAGCATGGTTTCGCCATTGGCGTTTTCGACGCGGTCGACATAGACTTCGACTTCGTCACCGACATTGATGTCGGCCTTCTGGCCCGGCATCGCGAATTCGCGAAGCGGCACGCGGCCTTCGCTCTTCAGGCCGATGTCGATCACTGCCAGGTCGTTTTCGATCGCGGTCACGGTGCCCTTGACGACGCGGCCTTCAAAGCCGCCGTCGGCACCACCAAGCGATTCATCGAGCATCGCGGCGAAATCGTCGCGTGTCGGGAAAGCCGTAGTGGCCATAGATGTGTTTCCTTACTTCATTTGTTCCGGCCAAGCGGTTGGATCCGCTGGTCTTAATGGCCGATCTGCCATGCCTGCCGGATGCAGGACACAGCATCCTCCGAACCGTTGCCGGCGAGTCATGAGCAAAAGCAAAATGGGCGCGACGGGTGCATCCCGTCACGCCCGACACTCGGTTTCGAGCGGCGGTTTGATCATGCCTCGACCTGCAATAAAGCCCGTCGGACGGCGCGCGTATAGTCCGCACCCCCCGCCAAAGCAAGGCAGAAAGCCGGTTTAGCCGCGGCGGGCCCGGCGCTCTTCGATAAATGCGATCGCGGCGGCGAGCGCGGCGTCCTTGTCCATGCCTGTATTGTCGAGCAGCAGCGCGTCGGCGGCGCGAAGCAGCGGCGCGTCGGCGCGGCCGGTGTCGCGCGCGTCGCGCGCGTGCACGTCGGCGAGCACGGCGTCATAGGTGACATCGACACCGCGTCCGCGCATTTCGGCATGGCGGCGTCTCGCGCGTTCCTCTGCGCTGGCGGTCACGAACAGCTTGGCGTCGGCATGCGGCGCGATGACGGTGCCGATATCGCGCCCGTCGAGCACCGCGCCGCCCGGCTGGTTCGCGAAATCGACCTGGCGCTGAAACAGCGCGGCGCGGACTGCGGGATGGATTGATACGCGGCTGGCGAGCCCGCCGGTGGTTTCGTAACGCAGCGCCGGATCATCGAGCAGGCTGTCGGGGAAATTGCACGCGGCGAGCGCGTCGGCGGCGCTGTCGGCGTCGCCGTGGTTGAGCTGCGTCTGATAGCCGACCGCGCGATAAAGCAGGCCGGTGTCGAGTACGGGCAGGCCATAATGGTCGGCGAGCTGGCGGGCGAGGGTGCCCTTGCCCGACGCGGTGGGGCCGTCGACGGCGATGATCATCGCTGGAGCCCGGCGAGCAGTTCCTCGAAATTGGGGAAGCTGGTGGCGATTGGGGTGATGTCGTCGATCGTCACCGGCGCCTTGCTGACGAGGCCGGCGACCGCGAAGCTCATGCAGATGCGGTGGTCGAGGTGTCCGGCGACGGTGGCGCCGCCGGGAAGCGCGTCGCCGCCGGTGCCGTCGATGATCAGGCCGTCTTCGCTTTCTTCGACGCGCGCGCCGATGGCTTTGAGGCCCGTGGCCATGACGGCGATGCGGTCGCTTTCCTTGACGCGCAGTTCGTCGAGGCCGGTCGTGACGGTGCGGCCTTCAGCGAGCGCGGCGGCGACGAAGAGGATCGGGAATTCGTCGACCATGCTCGGTACGACGGCGGGATCGACGTCGATCCCGCGTAGCGTGCTGTGGCGGACGCGGAGGTCGGCGACAGGCTCGCCGCCGACTTTGCGGGCGTCGAGCAGTTCGATGTCGCCGCCCATTTTTTTGAGGATTTCGACCAGACCCGCGCGGGTCGGGTTGAGGCCGACGTTGGCGATCAGGACGTCGGAGCCGGGAACGAGTAGCGCTGCGACGATGAAGAAGGCGGCCGAGGACGGGTCGCCGGGAACGACGATCGTCTGCGGCTTGAGTTCGGCCTCGCCGCGGATGCGGATATGGCGCGCGCCGTCGGCGTCGGTGTCGACGGAGAGTTCGGCGCCAAAGCCGCGCAGCATGCGTTCGCTGTGGTCGCGCGTCGGCACGGGCTCGATCACCTCGGTAATCCCCGGCGTGTTGAGACCGGCGAGCAGCACTGCGCTCTTCACTTGCGCCGAGGCGACGGGCAGGCGGTAGGCGAGGGGGATGGCGGGGGCGAGGCCGCGCACCATCAGCGGCAGGCGGCCGCCCGGCGAGGCGCTGATATCGGCGCCCATCGCGCTCAGCGGATCGATGACGCGGCCCATCGGACGGCCCGACAGGCTGGCGTCGCCGACAAAGGTCGCGGTGATCGGGTGGCTCGCGACGAGGCCCATCAGCAGGCGGGTCGAGGTGCCGCTGTTGCCCATCTCGAGCGCTTCGCGTGGTTGGAGCAGTCCGCCGACGCCGACGCCGTGGATGCGCCATTCGCCGTCGTCCCGGCGCTCGATCGTCGCGCCCATCGCTCGCATCGCTGCGGCGGTCGCGAGCACGTCGTGCCCTTCGAGTAGACCGGTTACGCGGCTTTCGCCCACCGCGAGCGCGGAGAGCATCAGTGAGCGGTGCGAGATGCTCTTGTCACCCGGAATCGCGATCCTACCTTTAAGCGGAACGGAAGCGGAAAAGCTGCGCGGCGTGGCGGTTTGATCGGTCATGGCGTGGGGCTTTTGACAGCGGCCTTGCAATCTGGCAAGGCGCACGCCGATTTGATGGATGCCGCGCAGGCAATCGTCGCTTTCCCGAAATTCTTATCTCCTTTCAGAAGGTTACGAGGCATATATGATCAAGGCTGAATGGGGCACGAAGCGTAGCTGCCCGAAATGCGCAACACGATTCTATGATTTGACCAAGGACGATCCGATCAACTGCATCAATTGCGGTTATAACTGGATCCCGGAATCGGTGCTGAAATCGAAGCAGCCGATGCCGTTCGAGCAGATCGAAAAGCCCGGCAAGGTCGCCAAGGAAGAAGGCGCCGACGAGGATCTGGATCTGGACGTCGATGTCGACGAGGACAGCGATTCGCCCGACAACGACGTCGACCTTGGCGGCGACGACGATCTGGGCGTCGCGACCGCGGACGACGACGACGTCGAAACCTGATTTTTTCAGCGAGGGGTCAAAAAGGCATCGCAAGATGCATTTGGCCCCTTGCATCACTCGATGGCGCTGCTAAAGGCGGCGTCCCGGTCGCAGCAGCCAAGCATATTGGCCAGCGCGGCACGACGAAATGGTACGGGGCCTTAGCTCAGCTGGGAGAGCGCCTGCATGGCATGCAGGAGGTCAGCGGTTCGATCCCGCTAGGCTCCACCATTTCCTTCCGAACAACTCCCGCAAGATTTTATCGGCGGTCTCGTCCGAGGCCGGAGCTGGCGCCCAGCGTGGCCCACGCTGCGAGTCCGGCCGCGCCGGCAAGCGCGCCGCCGGCGATTGCCGCCGTGCGAAACGCCGACAGTAGCGCATCGCCGCTTTGCGACAGCACGACACCCACGAGCGCCGTTGCGATCAGCCCGCCCGTGCGAGCGATCGCGCTGTTGAACCCTGACGCCGTCCCCATATGCTGGTCGTCGACCGCCGACAGGACGGCGGTGGTCAAAGGCGCCACCGCGCCCGCCATGCCGAGCGCGATAACGAAGAGGCCGGGGAGCACCCCCACGACATAGCCCGCCGCCGGATCGACGCGGTGCAGCAGCAGGAAGCCCGCGCCGGCGACGATCGGGCCGAGCGTAAGCGGCCAGCGCGGCCCCGCACCCGCAGCGATCTGGCCGATCCAGCGCGACGCAAGCCCGATGACGAGCGGGAACGGCAAAAGGGCCAAGCCTGCCTCGAGCGGCGAATAGCCGCTGGTGATGAGAAGGTAAGGGAGCAGCACGAGCAGCCCGCCGAGCGCGCCATAAAGGGCGAAGGTCAGGAAGGTCAGTCCAGCAAAGGCTTTCGATGCGAAAAGTGACAGCGGCATCATCGCGGCATCGCCGCGCGCGCGTTCGACGAAGATGAAAGAGGCGAGCATCGTGAGCCCGGCGATCAGTCCGAAAAGCACCGTCCCGCCGACGATCCCATCGTTCGACCAAAGGGTGAGGCTCCAGGTGAGCAGGCCGAGCCCGAGCGTGACGAGCGCCGCTCCGGCCCAATCGAGCGGATTGCCGCTGCCCTTGTCATTCGCGACATAGCGCCAAGCGACGAATATCGCCGCGGCGCCGACTGGCAGGTTGAGGTAGAAAATCGCACGCCAGCCGGCGACTTCGATCAGCCAGCCGCCGAGCGGCGGGCCGATCGCGCTTGCGATGGCGCCGACCGCCGCCCACGTCCCGATCGCGCGGCCTTTCGCTTCGCCCCGGAAGCTGTTGCCAAGAATACCGAGGCTGTTGGGCATCAGCATCGCGGCGCCGACCCCCTGGAACGCGCGCGCCGCGAGCAGGACTTCGATCGTCGGCGCCACAGCGCAGGCGAGCGACGCGGCGAGGAACACGATTATCCCCGCGATCAACATCCGGCGCTGCCCCATCTGATCGCCCGCGGCGCCGCCGAGGAGCAGCAGCGCGCTGAGCGGGAGCAGATAGGCGTTGACCGTCCATTGCAGACCGGCGGCGTCGGCATCGAGGCTGCGGCCGATCGCGGGCAGCGCGACATTGACCACCGACCCGTCGATAAAGGCGAGGCTCGACGCGAGGATCGTCGCGACGAGCGTCCAGCGCGGATGCGGCGGCAACTGCCCTTCCGGTCGGTCGAGAACCGCGCTGTCGCAAGGGGCGGGAAGAGTGGCTGTCATAATCCCTTCCTCCGGACGCCTTTGTTATTCGGCCGCCTCATCCTTGTCGAACACGGGTTCCAGCGCGATCGGATCGGCGAGCGTGATGCGGTCTAGGATCGACGCGGTGTCGTCGCGGACCTTCAGCATCAGGCTGCGCAGCCGGCATTCGGATTCGGGCAGGCAATTCTTGCAATGTTCGTGCGCATTGCGCGCCGCGCAGGGGACGAGCGCGAGCGAACCGCGCGTCAGCCGGACGAGGTCGCCATAGCTGATATCGATCGGCGGCAACGCGAGCTGGTAGCCGCCGTCGCGTCCGCGCTGCGAAATCAGCAGCCCTTCGCGCGCCATTTCGGACAGGATCACGGTAAGGAATTTGGGCGGAATGTTCTGCGCGTCCGCGATATCCGCAAGCTGGACCTGCCCCTTGCCCCAATTGTCGGCAAGGTGCTGGAACGCGCGGATCGTATAGCGGGTTTTTTGCGAGAGCATGGGGGCGTTACTGTGACATATTCATCCCTAATTCAACCTGTCTGGATGACATAAGTTGCGGAGTTGATGAAAATCACAGCGGGTGGCATGAACCATTCGTACAGGGGTCGCAGGATAGTCCGGGTTCGGACGCGACAAGGGTGGATAAGATGATGCGTAAAATTTTGGCGACCCCGGCAGTGCTCGCGGCGTGTCTGCTGGCCGTTGCACCGGCACAGGCGCAGTTCGGCGGCCTGCTTCGCAAAGTGACGACGCCGGCGCCCAAGCCGAGCGAAGACAAGAGCGGCGGCTGTCCCAAGGGCAAGAAGGGCAACAGCATCGGCCGTAACATCCTGGGCAATGTGATCAATGATGCGGTCGGCGACGCGGCGAGCAAGGCCGGCGTCTATAGCTATGTGCCGATCGGCGAGGTCAGCGGCACGCTGACCGACGCGATCGCCTGCCGCCTCGATCCCGCCGAACAGGTGCAGGCGGCGGCGGCGACCGAGGAAGTGACGCGCGGCGAGGAGGTCGGCGCCACGGCTAACTGGACGAGCGAGACGCGGCAGAATGTCAGCGGATCGTCGACCGTTGCGGCGAAGAACGAGCTCGCCGACGGCTCGCAATGCATGAGCGTCACCGATATCGTCATCGTCGAGGGCGAGGAAACGCGCGTGTCGAAACGGATGTGCAAGGGGCCGGGCCAGGCGCGCTATGTCCTTGCGGCGTAAAACCTTTCGCATCGCAGCCGCGGCCGGCTTGATCGCCTGCCTCACCGGGGCGGCCAAGCCCGCGATGGACCCGGCGAACCCGACTTGTCCGCTGTCGCCCGACTGGACGGCCAATACGACGATGACGCTCACGCCCGTCGCCAAGAAGGGCGGGAAAGTTCTGCTCGCCGAGGGGCGGATCGACGCGGGGCTGCCCGACCGGCTGAAGGCCGCGCTCGCCGCCAATCCCGACGTCAGCGAAGTCTGGCTGCGCTCGCCCGGCGGCGACGCGCGCGCGGGCAATGCCGCGGGGCGCATCATCCGTTCGAACTTCGGGCTGACGACGCGAATCCCGGCGGGCTGGGCCTGTTTCAGCGCGTGCAATTTCATCTTCATGGGCGGCCAGCCGCGCGTGATCGATCCGGGCGGGCTGTTCATCGTCCATATGTTCACGAGGACGGGCGACCGCAGTGCGATCGATATGAGCGTCGCGATGGGCACCGATGCGACCAAGGAGCTAATCGGCGACATCGAACAGGACGCCGCCTTGCTGGCGAGCGAGGACAATGATTTCCTGATCCGCATGGGGGTGTCGCGCAAGCTGCTGACCGAGGTCATGTACCAGCAGAAGGCCTTGGCGAATGCCGACGACAAATCGACGCGGCGCTGCCTGACGCAGGCCGAGGTCAAGACCTATAACGTTGCAAATAACAACGAATAGGATAGGCTGCGCCCCAAAATAGGAGAGGCTGCCATGGACGAGATGACGCACGATCACGCCACTTTCCGGTCGATGATCGACGGAACGCAGGAAGATTGGGACATTATTGCGCGCGAGCAGAAGGAGTTCGCGCCGAACAATGGCAAGCGCATCCTCGATCATCTGAAGCTGCTCGGCGGCGATTATGGCGGGTTCCCGGTCGACCGGCTGGAACATTGCCTGCAGACCGCGACGCGCGCGCACCGCGATGGCCGCGACGAGGAATATGTCGTGATGGCGCTGCTCCACGACATCGGCGACACGCTGGGCGCGTTCAATCATCCCGACGTCGCGGCGGCGATCCTCAAGCCCTTCCTGTCAGAGGAAAATCTGTGGATCGTCCAGCATCATGGCGTGTTCCAGGGCCATTATTTCTTCCACTATCTCGGGCTCGACCGCGATATGCGCGACCAGTTCAAAGACAGCCCGCACTATGCGGCGTGCGCCGAATTCTGCGAGAAATATGACGCGCCGGCGTTCGATCCCGATTACGACAGCGAGCCGCTGGAGTTTTTCGAGCCGATGGTGATGCGGCTCTGCTCATACCCGCGCACCAGCATATACAAGAAGGTGATGGTCGAGGAAGCGGCGGAGTAAAAAGAACCCCGGCTTTCGCCGGGGTTTGCATTTTCGGGCTTATTTGCCCTTGAACTCGGTCTTGCGCTTCTGCTGGAACGCCATGATGCCTTCCATCGCATCGGCGGTACCGCCCGCGATGAACTGGCCCTTGGCTTCGGCATCAAGCGTCGTCGCGAAATCCTGCGTCAGCCCGTCGCGCAGTATCTTGCGCATCGTGCCGAGTGAGATCGTCGGCCCGTTCGCAAGCCGCGTCGCGAGCGCCTTGGCTTCGGTCAACAGGTCGGCGTCCTCGACGCTCTTGTAGATCATGCCCCAGTCGGCCGCTTGATCGGCCGAAATTTTCTCACCCAGCATCATCATCTGCAGCGCGCGCGGCACGCCGATCAGGCGCGGCAGCAGCCACGACGATCCGCCGTCGGGGACAAGGCCGATGTTGACGAAGGCCTGGAGGAAATAGGCGCTCTTGCCCGCAAGGGTGAAATCGCCCGACAGTGCGAAACTGCACCCGACGCCTGCCGCGGGACCGTTGACCGCGACGACCACCGGAATGTCGAGGTTGGCGAGCGAAAGCAGCATCGGGTTATAATGACCGCGCAGCGCATTGCGGCTCCGCGCCCCGCCGCTGACCGCACCGCCCGCCGAGCGGTCGCCCGCGAGGTCGGCGCCCGAACAGAAACCGCGGCCTTCGCCGGTGATCAGCAGCGCGCGCGCGCCGAGGCTCGGCAGATGATCGAGTGCTTCGCGAATGTCGTCGGCCATCGCGGGCGGCATCGAATTCAGCCGGTCGGGGCGGTTGAGCGTGATCGTCGCGACATGGTCGGCGAGTTCGAGCTTGATCGTGTCGAAGGTCGGAAGGGTCATGGGGAAGAATCCTCTCGCGGGTGCTTTACCTTTACGTTCACGTAAAGTTGTGACTCATTTGGGGGGCGAGTGCAAGAGGGAAGGGATGGCGGGTAGCGACTGGAAACGACCTCACCATCGTCGTCACCCCGGACTTGATCCGTGGTCCATGACTTCAACGCTGCGGTGGATCCCGGATCAAGTCCGGGATGACGAAGGGAGGGGATGGCAGCTTCCCACCCCAAAGTCGCCGCTACTCCCCGCCCAACCGCCGAAACCGCATTTCGCCCTCGGCGCGGTGCAGAGTTAGTCCGCGCTCGGTCTTCTCCGCGCACGCGCCCTCAAAATTCACGACGCCCATATCGTTGGGGATGATCGTGACGCGCAGCTTGCCGCCATCGGCTTCGGTCAATTCATAGCGCGGCGCGGTGAAGCCATAGATTGGCTCGCGCACTTCGATCCAGCGCGGGATGCGCTTGTCGTTCTCGGGCATCGTCCAGCCATAATATTGCGTGTAATCCTCGGCCGGATCGCCGCTGTCGAAACCGATCGTGAAATCGACCCCCGCGACGCCTTCGCCATTGGGCCAGGTGACGAGTAGCGTCGGGATGGCGCCTTCGACCTCGATCAGCGCGCTTTTCTCAAACGCGGGCGGCACCGGCTTGGGATCGGTTGTCAGGCAGACCATATCACCGCGCATCTCCCAGCGGCCCTCGGCCTGCTCGTCGAGCGCGCCTGCGGCGAGCATATATTGGAAACGGCCGTCGTTTCGGATCAACAGCCCGCCTCCGACGTCGGGCCCTTCGGCAAGGCTATATTCGCCGACAAAGGGCGAATCCTGCGCCGCGACGGGCGCGGTGATCAGGGCGGCGGCAATTGCGGCTATTGGAAGCAAGGTGCGCATGCGGCGATCATGCGGCCGCAGCAACGCCGACGCCAGCCCTTTCCACATGTCGCCCCACCTGCTAGGCGCCCGCGCCATGTCCAAGCATCCCGACCGCCGTACCTTCGCCATCATCTCGCATCCCGACGCGGGTAAAACGACGCTGACCGAGAAATTGCTCGTCGCCGGCGGCGCGATCCATATCGCGGGTGAGGTCAAGGCGCGCGGGGCTGCGCGGCGCGCGCGCTCCGACTGGATGAAGATCGAGCAGCAGCGCGGCATCTCGGTCACCTCGTCGGTGATGACCTTCGAGCATGCGGGGCTCGTCTTCAACCTCCTCGACACGCCGGGGCATGAGGATTTCAGCGAGGATACCTATCGCACGCTGACCGCCGTCGACAGCGCGGTGATGGTGATCGACGCCGCGAAAGGCATTGAGCCGCAGACGCTGAAGCTGTTCGAGGTCTGCCGTCTGCGTTCGGTGCCGATCATCACCTTCATCAACAAGGTCGACCGCGAAGGCCTGCCGCCGTTCGAACTGCTCGACGAGGTTGCCGACCGGCTCGCGCTCGACGTGTGCCCGATGAACTGGCCCGCGGGCATGGGCGGACAGTTCGAGGGGATTTACGACCTCGTCGATCCCGCGATCATGAAGCCGGGCGGCGACGCATCGCGCATGTATGAAGGCCACCGCGCGAAGGTTGCCGGGCTCGATGACCCGGCGCTGGCAGCCGAGCTGTCGGATCGCGCGTTGGCGTTGCTCAAGGAAGAGACCGAGCTGGCGTCGGCCTGCTACGCGCCGTTCGATGCGGCGTCGTATCGCAATGGCGACCTGACGCCGGTCTATTTCGGATCGGCGCTGAAGGAATTCGGCGTCGTCGATCTGCTCGACGCGCTCGCGAACCACGCGCCGGGGCCGCAGCCGCAGCCCGCCGAACCCGCGCCGGTCCAGCCCGGCGACGACGCCGTCACCGGCTTCGTGTTCAAGGTGCAGGCGAACATGAACCCCGCGCACCGCGACCGCATCGCCTTCATGCGCCTCTGCTCGGGCAAGTTCGAGCGCGGTATGCGCCTGATGCAGGGAGGGACGGGCAAGGCGATCGCGATCAGCCGCCCGATGCTGTTCCTCGCGCAGGACCGCGAAATGGCCGAAGAGGCCTATCCCGGCGACATCATCGGCATTCCGAACCACGGCACCTTGCGCGTCGGCGATACATTGTCCGAGCGCACCGATATCACGATCACCGGCCTGCCGAACTTCGCCCCCGAACTGCTGCGCCGCGTTGCGCTGGTCGATCCGACGAAGACCAAGCAGCTGCGCAAGGCGCTCGACGATATGGCCGAGGAGGGGATCATCCAGGTCTTCTACCCCGAAATCGGGTCGAACATGATTGTTGGCGTAGTCGGCCAGCTGCAGCTCGAAGTGCTGATCAGCCGCCTCGATGCCGAATATAAGGTCGAGGCGAAGCTGGAGCAGTCGCCGTGGGACACCGCGCGCTGGATCGCGAGCGACGATGCCGCCGCCTTGAAGGCGTTCCAGGCCGACCACCGCGGCGCCAGCGCCACCGACCGCGACGGCGCGCCGGTGTTCATGGCGAAGGACGCGTGGGAAGTCGGCTATGTGACGCAGCGCCACCCGGCGATCCGCTTCACCGCAACCAAGGAACGCCGCTTCGCTCCGGCGGACTGACGCCGGGGGTTGATTGCGCCTCTGAAGAGGCTCACCATCGCCGCCGGGTCTGGCAGAGGTGGGGATATCTATGCGCGGATGGATTTTGGCGCTCGCGGCGATCGCGAGCAGCATACCGGCGGTAGCAGCGCAGGCGATCAAGATGCCGATCGCCAAGGGGTTATGGATCGCGGCGACTGAGAAGTGCGCGACGGCAACCAACGGCTATGCCTTCGACGGGGCACGCTGGGGCGCGGTCTATTTCTATGGCCCCAAAGGCAGCATGGGCCCTGCGGTAGAGCTGGAGGCAATCACGCAGACGCGGCTCGTCGCGGGCGGTTTCACCTATATGCAGTTCGGCGGCTATGATGGTGTCGGCTATTTTCAAGTGAAGTCGCTGGGCCCGAACCGCATGATGTTCCGCACCGGCGCTCCCGGACCCGAGGGCATTCAGGTGATGGACGATACACTCGTCCGCTGCGACCTCACCGCGACATCGCCGAAGATGCAGGCGGCGCTCAAGCGATCGGTGCCGGCGCTCGCGGTCAAATAAGACTGAGCAGGTCGGCGGGCGTGGCGGCGCCGTCGTCTTCGTCATCCTCTTCGCCCTCAAACTTGCTCAAGGTCACGCCGAGCAGGCGGATGCCCTGTTCGGTGGGGAGCAAAGGCGCGAGGATTGCCTCGCCCGCGGCGAGCAGCGAATTGCCGTCGAGGATCGGCGCCGCGACCGACTTGGCGCGCGTGATCGTGCGGAAATCGGCGTAGCGCAGCTTGAGCGTCACCGTGCGACCGCGCGCGCCTTTTTTGGCCGCGCGGTCCCACACGACGGTGCAGACATGCGCCAGCGCCTCACGGATTTCGGTGTCGGTGATCAGGTCGTTGAAGAAGGTTCGCTCGCCGCCCAAGCTTTTCAGCGGCCGGTTCGATTTGACGCGGCGATGGTCGATCCCGCGCGCCAGATTATAAAGCCATTCGGCGCTGTTGCCGAAATTCTCGGCAAGCCACATCGGGTCTTTCCCGGCGAGATCGGCACCCGAAAACACGCCGAGCCCCTCCATCTTTGCCGATGTCACCGGGCCGATGCCGTGGAAGCGGCGGATCGACAGCGTCTGCACGAACGCCGCGCCCCTGCCGGGCGGGATGACGGTCAGGCCGTCGGGCTTGTTCTGGTCCGACGCGAGCTTGGCGATGAACTTGTTGTACGAGACGCCGGCCGAGGCGGTGAGGCCGGTTTCTTCGCGGATGCGGCGACGGATCAATTTCGCGGTCGCGGTCGCGCTGCCGAGCCCGGCCTTGTCGGCGCTGACGTCGAGATAGGCCTCGTCGAGCGACAGCGGTTCGACCTCATCTGCATAGTCGCGAAAAATCGCGCGGATCTGGTGCGAGATGTCGCGATAGGCGTCGAAGCGCGGCGGCACGAAGATCAGGTCAGGACATTGGCGCTTTGCGGTGATGCTGGGCATCGCCGAGCGCACCCCGAATTTGCGCGCTTCATAGCTTGCCGCCGCGACGACGCCGCGGCGCGAAGAACCGCCGACCGCAACGGGCTTGCCGCGCAAGGACGGGTCGTCGCGCTGTTCGACCGACGCATAAAAGGCATCCATGTCGACATGGATGATCTTGCGGACCGGAATGTCCGCCGCATCCTCGGGGCTATGGTCTTCGCCGTCTTGCACGGCATCGCTTTAGCATGTTGCCAAGATGTTCTCAACGATGCGCTTGACGGCGGGCGGGCAAAATGGCAATCGCCGCCGACCTTGGCGATGCGGGTATAGCATAGTGGTAATGCTCTAGCCTTCCAAGCTAGCTAGGCGGGTTCGATTCCCGCTACCCGCTCGCCCGGTCTCATCCCTTCATCGTTGTCGTGAGACTTCCAAACGGGCGCGGCTCTTTCGCCGTCGGCGTGCGCGCTGCGCCCCGGAACTTGCCGCAACATGCCGGCGTTATCCATCTACCCGAACCGATGCACAGCCGGACAGAAACGCATTGTTCGCGCGGCGGCGCTCGGCTTGGGCCGATCGCGAGGGGGGCATTAGCGAATAGGAGAATTTCGATGTCCCCATCTCTGAAGAAACTGGCACCCGCAGTGGTGATTTTGGCGGGCTCGCTGGCTTTGGGCGGCTGTGCTACCAAGGGCTTCGTGCGCGAGCAGGTCGCGGTGGTGAGCCAGCGCGTCGACGCGCTCGAACAGCAGTTGCAGGCGACTGACGCCACCGCGAAACAGGCCTTGACCGAAGCGCAGGCTGCATCGGGACAAGCGCAGAACAACGGCCAGCGTCTCGATCAGCTTACCGGCCGGGTCGATGGCATCGAGCAGCGGATGCAGGCGCAGCAGAAGCGGCCGCGTAATTGAGGCCTTGACGGCAACTGCTGATCAACCTTGATTTCTATCGCCGTCGCTTTCGGGCGACGGCGACCGTTTCATTCGAGTGCATCAACCTATGATCAAAATCTGTCTGGCGCTTGCAGGATTCGCGTTGACCGCTTCGGTGTCCGCGCAATCGGCGGAGCCTCCTCCGACATCCGAATTGGCGGCCGCGGAAGCAAAGGGCGCCGAAACCAAAGACGCGGTCATTCGATCGGAGGCCGCCGCGCGCGTCGCCGACTGGGTTGCCGCGTCGGGGGACAATGCGGCCTTGCCCTATATCATCGTCGACAAGCAGGCGGCTTCGCTTTTGCTGTTCGACGCGAAGGGGAAGGCGCTCGGTCAGGTTCCGATACTGATCGGCGTCGCGGTCGGCGATGATGCGACTCCCGGGATCGGTTCGAAGAATCTCGCCGAGATCGGCCCCGCAGAACGGACGACGCCTGCGGGGCGTTTCCTCGCCAAGTTCGGGATGGCGGCCGGAAAGCAACGGGTGCTCTGGGTCGATTACGCCACCTCGGTGGCGCTCCACCCGATCCCGACGGGCAACCAGAAGGAACGCCGTCGCCAGCGGATGCTGTCGCCCGCTATCGACGACAATCGCATCACCTTCGGCTGCATCAACGTGCCTTCGCTTTTTTACGGCAGGAGCGTCCGTCCGCTTTTCCAGAAGAAGGGCGGGTATGTCTATGTGCTGCCCGACACCAAGCCGCTCGAGGCGGTCTTCCCGCGCCTGCACGTCCAGTCCTATGCGAAGGCGGCCGCTTCCTGAGGTGACGGCGCCGACTCAGCCAGCGGGCTCGACGCCCAGAAGCTCGACCGTGAACAACAGCGTGGCACCGCCGGGGATCGGGCCCTTGCCATCGGGGCCGTAGGCGAGCTGCCAGGGAATCGCGAATTCGACCTTGTCGCCGACGCCCATCAACTGCACGCCTTCCTGCCAGCCGTCGATGACGCGATTGAGCGGGAAGCTCGTCGGTTCGCCGCGGCGCACCGAGCTGTCGAACTCGCGGCCGTCGGCGAAGGTGCCGACATAATGGACGGTGACGTTATCGGCCGGACCGGGGTGCGCGCCGCTGCCGTCGCCTGCAATCCGGCGCCAGCGCAGCCCGCTGGGCGTCACGCGCCAGCCCTCGGTCGCATTGCGGCTGGCCAGCGCCGTCATCTGCTGGTTGAGATAGGCCGTGCCCCCCGTCGACGGCTGTTCGGCCGGCTGGGCCTGGGCGAAGGCCGGAATGCAAAAGGCAAATGCGGCCGCGGTCAGCAGCCGGTTCAAAAACGATATGCGCATGAAAACTCCCTCGATTATTCTGCGCATAAACGCACCGCGCGACCAATTGGCAAGGGCCTATCGGTTGTCTCCTAGACGAGCGGCAGGAACCTTCCCCGGCCTCCGTCGTTTCACCTTCGTACGCAATAATCAGAGACTTGAGGCGCGGCCATCGGTCGCTTGTTCGCTCGAAAACCCGGTTTTCGAGACGTGCTGCCGCGTGTCTGCTCTGGCAAGAAAGGAAACGTCCGATGTTCAAATGGGCTTTGATATTTGCAGTGATCGCGCTGCTGGCGGCGGTTCTTGGCTTCGGCGGCGTCGCAGGCGCTGCGGCGGGTATCGCCAAGATCCTGTTCTTCGTTGGTCTGGCGCTCGTTGTGCTGTTCCTGATCTTGGGTTCGGCAGCAGCCCGGAAGATCACATAAAAGTTTGAACGCGGCGGGAACTATATTCATCCCGCCGCGTTTCAAATATCTATCCGATCGAAAGAAAAGATAGAATCTGGTTCCTGTTTTCGGACGGAACCTAGGGAGCCCCGCCGCAGAAATGCGACGGGGCTTACCTGTTTTTGGCCCGGAGTAGCCGCACGCGGTTCGCGGACCGCGAGCGAGATCAGCGCCCGGTATCGCCCAACATTCTGGCAACGCGCCAAAAAATGCGATTGCGGGCCGACATGTCCGACTTACGCGACGAATGCCGCGATCATGCGGATCAATCGGCGCGCGATGCTCGTTGGTCGAGTTCGCACCAAATGACCCAATGGATGGAGAATGGCATGAGCATGTTCAAAAAGGCGGCACTCTCTTTTGCGGCATTGTCGGTCGTCGCGGCGCCGGTCGCCGCGTCGGCGGCCGCGGGAACGCGCGCCGCGTCGGTCGCCGGCGGTCAGAATGAACTCGAAGGCAATTCAAGCTGGATTATCGGCCTTGTCGGCCTGCTAGCGGGTGTCGGCGCCATCATCCTCGTCGCCGATGATGACAAGGATTCGCCCGTCAGCCCGTAAAGAGGCCTGACGGCGACGGCCACGTGCTCCCTTGGGCGCGCGTGGCCGTTTCGCTGTCCGCCGCTTGCAGGGAAATGAACGGCGGGCGGTTTTTGCGACAATTTGCGACAATTTTTCGTGGATCCGGCAATGTGCTGGGACAAACGGCGCCTAGAACGGCTTCATCGGGATCCGGCTCTCTCCGGAAGACCCTTGAAGGAGTTCGTTACGTGAACAAGAAAATCTCTCTCTTTACGCTTGCCGCCGCATTGGTGGCGGTGCCCGTTCTCGCCGCGCCCGGCGGGGCCGACCGTGATGCCGTGCAGACGCGTGCGGATGCGGAGGCCAAGGCCGCCCAGATGTTCGCCAGGATGGATGCGAACAAGGACGGCAAGCTCGACGCTGCCGACCGCGCCGCGCAACACGCCGAGCGGCAGGCGAAGATGTTCGCCAGCATCGACGCCGACGGCAATGGCAGCATCAGCAAGGCCGAATGGGACAAGCATGGCGCCGATCGTGCGGCGAAGCGTGCCGAGCGTGGTGAAAAGCGTGCCGACGCCGACGAAGCGGGCGAAGGCAAGCGTCATCACGGGATGCGCGGCGGTCATGGCAAACGTGGTGGCCATCGCGGCATGATGATGGGCAAGGCCGACACCAATGGCGACAAGGCGGTCAGCCAAGCCGAATTCCAGACGGCGGCACTCGCGCGCTTCGATGCCGCCGACGCGAACAAGGACGGTCAGGTTACGCCTGAGGAGCGTCAGGCACAGCGCGGCGCGTGGCGCGCCAAGCGCGGTGCGGCTCCGGCTGCTCCCGCGAACCAGTAAGCCATTTGGCAGGGGCCTCGCGGCAAAGCGTAGGGCCTTCCTCCCCTCCCGGCATTGCCTTTGTTGCCGGTCCCTGCCAGCTATCGCCCATCGGCCCCCGCGGCCGGTGGGCGAACTAGCATTTTTCCATGGAAACCCGATGACCGATAGCGACACGCCTCGCATCCTGCTGATCGACGATGAACCCTCGATCCGCGAGCCGCTCGGCGAATATCTGACCGCGCAGGGCTTTGCCGTCACTGACGTCGCGAGCGCCGCCGAGGCGCGTTCGGTGCTGCGCGCGCAGGGCATCGACCTGGTCGTCAGCGACATCATGATGCCCGGCGAGGACGGATTGTCGCTCACCCGCCATTTGCGCGAGACGAGCAGCATCCCCGTTATCCTGTTGACCGCGCGCGCCGAGGATACCGAACGGATCATCGGGCTGGAAATCGGCGCAGACGATTATGTCGTCAAACCCTTCAACCCGCGTGAGCTGGTCGCGCGCATCCGCACCGTGCTGCGCCGAACGCAGCAGGGCGGCCGCGCGCTGGATCCAGGCGGGACTTATTACGCCTTTGGCGACTGGGTGCTGCGCGAAGTCGAGCGCGTGCTGGTCGACGGCGAGGGCAATGAGGTCGCGCTGTCGTCGGGCGAATATCATTTGCTCCACGCACTGGTCCGTCATCCGCGGCAGGTGATGAGCCGCGACCGGCTGCTCGATATGGTGCGCGGGCGCGAGGCCGATATCTTCGACCGTGCGATCGACAATCTGGTCAGCCGGCTGCGCAAGAAGATCGAGGTCGACGCCGCGCATCCGCAGCTCGTCAAGACGGTGTGGGGCGGGGGCTACACGCTTGCATGCGAAGTGAAGCGGATGGGGCCGGTGGCGTGAAACTGCGGCTTTGGCCCAAGAGCCTGATCGGCCAGCTCGTCTTTGCCGTCGCGGTGATGCTGTTCGTCGCGCAGGCGATCAATTTCGTGCTGCTGTCGCGCGGGATGCGGCAGCAGACCTTGGCCCATGGCGGCGGCATGGCGGTCGCCCGGATCATCGATGCGATCGAGCGCGACCGGCGCGGCGACTTCGGGCCGCCGCGGAACGAACGGGAGCGGCACGAGGCCCGCGAGCGTGCGGAAAAACTGGTGATTTCGGATCGGCGACCTCCGATGCCCGTCGGCGCCGTCCGGGTGCCGGACCTTGCCGCCTATGTCGAAGGTCTGCTGAGCGAAACCAATATCCCTGCCGCCATGGTCGATGCGTGGGCCCTCCCGCCGCGCGAAAAGCAGCGGCTGCGCCGGCCGGCCTTTCCCGACCGGGCCGTCATCGTCGTGGCGAAGGTCGACGGGCGCTATTTCGCGGTGCGAACGCGGATCGCGGCGGGCGGCAACCGGCTGCAGGGCTTCCTCGTCTGGCAGACGCTCTCGCTCTATCTGTTGCTGCTCGTGCCGATCATGTTCATCGCGTATCGCGCCGCGCGGCCGCTGCGCGACCTGACGCGCGCGGCGCGCGCCAATCCGGCGCTCCGCGATGCCGAGCCGCTCGAGGAGGAAGGGCCGTCCGACGTGCGCGAGCTGATCGGCGCCTTCAACGCCTATCGCGGCCGCATCGCGACGATGCTGTCGGACAAGGACCGGATGCTCGGCGCGGTCGGACACGACCTTCGCACCCCGCTCGCCAGCCTGCGCGTGCGGGTCGAGCAGATCGACGACGACACGCTGCGCGACAAGATGATCGCGAGCATCGAGGAAATGACCGCGATGCTGACCGACATCCTGGCGCTCGCGCGGTCGGGTGCGGGGACCGAGGCGCAGGAGCGTATCCCGCTGGAGGAACTGATTGGCGAACTCGCGGCTGACTATCAGGAGCGCGACAAGGATGTTGCGATCGGCGACATCGCCGATGCGACCGTGCTGGCGCGACCGATGCTGCTCAAGCGGGCGCTGCGCAATCTGACGGACAATGCGGTCGCCTATGGCCTGCGGGCGCGGCTGTCGGTGCGCGTCGAAGATGGCCGCGCGCGGATCACCGTGTCCGACGATGGCCCCGGGCTTTCCGACGAGCAAATCAAGACGCTGATCGAGCCCTTCGCGCGCGGCGAGCAATCGCGCAACCGCGCGACCGGCGGTGCGGGTCTGGGGCTGTCGATCGCGCGCGATATCGCCGAGGGCGAGGGCGGGACGCTGACGCTATCGAACCGCGCCGGCGGCGGGCTCGACGCGGTGATTATTCTGCCGACGGCTGCTTAAATCTCCATGTTCGTCATTGCGCGCGGAGCGAAGCAATCCAGAGCGGGGTTGTACTACCCCTGGATTGCCACGTCGCCTTCGGCTCCTCGCAATGACGGCAAAGCTAAGCGTAGATCGCGATCGCCTGGCTGCCGCTGAGGATCGGTTCGCCGGCGCGGTTCCAGAGCATCATGTCCTGGACCGACAGGCCGTGGCGCGCATAGCCGGTCTTCGCTGACAAGAGCCACCAGCCATCCTCGGTCTGCGGATTGCCGGTGAGCATGTTGACCGTCCAATTCATCGAGCTGATCGGCCCGAACTCGCTGAACAGCGCCATGGCAGCGGGGGGCAAAGCGTCGCCCATCGCGAGCAGCGCGATAGCGGGATGACAAGCGGGCTCTTCGACGAAGCGTACCCAAGTGAGATACTCGCCGACTTCGCTTTTCCACGCGAAGCGCGGTCCGGTTGTCGGCCGCATGTCGAAATGGCGCACGAAGCTGGGGCGCGCCTTGTGCTCGGGCACCGGCTCAAGCGTTTCGGGCGCGGGCGCGTCTGGAATGGATAGGCGATCATGGTCGAGATGGCTCTTGCGATCGCCCGAAAAGGCGAAGACCGCGGCGGTGCCGAAACCCTGATCGCTCGATACGCCCGCGTCGATAAACAGCGACGATTTCGACTGGCGCAGCACGCGCGTTTCGACGGTGCAGTCGCCGCCGACGGGCCCGACGAAGCTGATCTGCGCATAGCGCAGCGGCGTTTCGGTCGGATGGAGCGCCATCGTGCCGGCGAGCGCGACCGCCGAGCTGATCCCGCCATAGGCAGTGCGGCCCTGCATCCATCCTTCGTCGATATGCGCCTTCGCCACACCCTCTTCGGTGCGCAGCGTCGAAAGCAGCGCGTCGAGCGCGCTGGGAGAGGTCGTCATTTCTGGTTCAATCCTCGATCTGGAACGTCAGTCCGGCATGCTCGGTGAGCCGCTCGATCAGCGCGTCGCCGAGCAGCGCGCCCGGGGTCCACACGCCGCCGTCGCCCTTGTTCGCGAGCAAAGCGATGCCCGTTTCGGCGAGCATCTTCGACGTCGAGCCATAGCCGGGATCGCGGTCGCCCTGGACGCTTGCACGGACGCTCGTCCCGTCGGGATATTCGCCGACGAAGAGGATGTCGTAGAAGCCGTTCTCGCGCTCCTCCTTACCCGGACCTTCGCCCGGCTGGAGCTTGGATTCGCCGAACGGGTTCGCCTTCGCGATCGCCTCGGCCATCGCTTTCCCGGCGTCGCCGATCGTCGTCATCATCATCTCGTCATAGACGAGGTCGGCGCCCCACGCATGGCCGAGCAGGAAGTTGGTGCGGTGGACATTCTTGGTGTTGATCGCCGCCATGACGAAGGGCGCGGTCCAGGTGCCGGTCGCGCCGTCATATTCGGGGATCAGCCCGGTGGGCTGCGACGGCCCTTCGAAGCCGGGGGTCAGCGCGAACGAGGATTTGAGCAGCAGCGCGAGCGAGGGCTTGCGCGCAATCGCCTTCATCGTTTCGGTCAGGCTGGCAATCGTGCCGCCCGAGGCGCTGCCCGCCATCTTGCGGACACGGCCCTTGACGCGCGGCGCGGGCTTGCCGTGGCGCTTGACTGCCTCGGCCTGCAGGAAATGGACGCCGAGGTCGAACGGGATCGAGTCGAAGCCGCAGCTGAAGGTGATGCGCGCACCCGACGCCTTCGCCGCATCCTGATGTTCGTCGATCATCTCGCGCATCCAGCCGGGTTCGCCGCACAGGTCGGCATAGGCGGTGCCCGCCTTCACGCAGGCGGCGACGAGCGGGCTGCCGTAGAGCTGGTACGGCCCAACGGTTGTCAGGACGACCTCTGCGCGTGCCGCCATCGCGTCGAGGCTCGCCGGATCGCTCGCATCGGCGATAATCAGCGGCGTGTCCTTGGGCGCGCCGATCAGGTCGCGGACCTCGGCGAGCTTGGCGGCGCTGCGCCCCGCCATCGCCCATTTCGGCGCATCCTTGCGACCGGCATAATGCTCGGCAAGATATTCGGCGACGAGCCGGCCGGTAAAGCCGGTCGCGCCATAGACGATGATGTCGAATTCACTGGCCGCAGCCATGGCCATCCTCCCTTTACGTAAACGTTAAGTGGAGGCTAGCGCAGGCGGTGAAGCTTGCCAAGCGCGAAGCGTCAGCGGCGCCAGAAGGGCCGCTTCTTCACGACGACCGGCGCCCCGACGGCTTCGGCGCGGCCCTCGGCCCGGGCGGCGCGGAGTTCGGCATTGGTCGCATGTTCTTGCGCTCGGTGTGCAGCGAGTTCGTCCCGCCGCTTTGCGCGCAGCGCATCATAACTCCAGCGCGTATGGCCATAGCCGAAGAGGCAGAGCAGCCCGCCCGCAATCGCCAGATTCTTCATCGCCGCCATCGCCTGCATCGGATCGGTGAATTCGCGGTGGAAGAAGAGGATGGTGGCGAGCACGAAGATCGCGAGCAGGATCGACACGAGGCGGACCGCGATGCCGAGCGCGATGCAGATGCCCGCGATGAGCTCAAACAAGCCAACCGGAATAGCGAAGCCGCCGGGGAGGCCCGCAGCGGAGATCATCGCGCTGGTGTCGGACACATGGATCAGCTTGTTGACCCCCGAAACGATGAAAATCAGCGCGATGAACAGGCGCCCGATGAAAACGGCAAGCATGGACATGGATTTCGTCCTCCAAACAGGCCCCGTCCGCTTGTGCAGACAGGACGCGCGGGGAGGCGTTGGGTTCCGCGCTAGCGCGGCGTGAAGATCAGCTCGGCAATCTCGCAGTCGCTGCAGTCGATCGCACGCAAGGTGGCGGCGCCCGGGCCGGCGGGCAGGTCGACGTCTGCAAGCTTGTCGACTTGCCAGGCGGTGCCCGCGGGAACAGCGACGCCGCGCTCGTCGATGCCGATGCGTCCGCCTTTGGCCGAGCGCACGCGCGCAGTGACGGTCCAGCGGCCGGACTTTGCGACGGTGGCGCTGTAACGCATAAACTCGCCGGTCACGAAATCGCTGACATAGGGGGTGCCGTCGGCGCCGCGTGCGATATCGACGCCGTCGTTGCGGTAGGTCGTGCCGTTGTTCCACGGCGTCCGCTCGCCGCCGGTCGCGACATGATAATTGCCATCGACGCTGTCGTGATAGGCGACGCCCGGCGGGCCGAGGTCATAGTCGGCGGCGGCGATGGTCAGCACTTTGCTGTCCAGCGCGCGGGCGACGTAGGGGCGATAGCTCGCGTCGCGTGGCTGGCGAAACATCGCGTCGATGACGTCGGGCTTCGGGACATTCCTGTCGAAGCGCGTGTTTTCGGCGAGCTGCATCATCGCGGCGAACGCTTCGTCGGCGCCGGGTTTCGGGCCCTTGCCCGTCATCCATGCGACGATCTGCATCCAGCCGTCGCCGGCGACGATCTCGAGCGGCTGGTTGAAGCCGATTTTCTTGAGCGGCCAGAAATTCCAGCCGATGCCGTCGCCTTCGACCAGCGCGATCGCATCGCGGTACCAGCCATTGCTGTTCTCGCCCGACTCGCCCAGCCAGATCGGGCGATCATAGCTGCTGCGCAGCGCCTTGATCTCCGCGATGCTCGCTTCGTCGTTGCGGTTCCAATATTTGTGGAAGCTCAGCACCATATTGGCGTCCCACGCGGGCGGCAGACCTTTGTAATTATTGCCCCAGCAATTGCCCTCGATGATGACGAGATGCTGTTTGTCGACCTTGCGGATCGCGGCGGTAATTCGCTGTTGCAGGCTCCAGACCGTCTTGTTCTCGGTTTCGTCGCAGCCATTGCCCTTGCCGGGGGTCGCGAAGCTCCAATTGGGCTCGTTGATCAGGTCGTAGCCGCCGATCCACGGCTCGTCCTTGTAGCGCGCGGCGAGCTTGGTCCACAGCATCACGGTCTTGCGCTGGTTCTCCTCGCTCTGCCACAGCGACGCCTTGGCGGGGTCGCGGTCGGAGATTGCGAGGTCGTTGCCTTGTCCGCCCGGCGCGGCGTGGAGATCGAGGATCAGGTAGATGCCGTTCGCCTTGCTCCACGCGAGCAGGCGGTCGATGCGCTGGAAACCTTCCTTATGCCATGTGTCGTGCCCCGCCTTGGGTTCCTTGTCGGCGGGCAGGGTAAGCTGGTCGAAATGGATCGGCAGGCGCACCGAGTTGAAGCCCCATTTCGCCATCGCGGCGATGTCGGCCTCGGTCGTGTGATTGTCGAGCCACGCGCGATAGAAGGTCGCAGTGCGCTCTTCGCCGACCAGTTCGACGAGCTTGGCGCGGATTTTATGCTGCTGCCCGACCTCGCCGAGCTTCAGCATATAGCCTTCCTGCAGCATCCAGCCGCCAAGTCCCATGCCACGCAGGATCACCGGCTTGCCCGATCCATCGACGATCTGCGTACCGTCGACCTTCAGAAAGCCTTCGGCGTGCGCCGCGGTGGAAGAAAGCAGCGCGGCAAGCGCGAGTGCGACGGAGCGGAATTTCATGACCTCATCCCCATTTTTGATTTATGGGAACGTTATCAATTTCGGCGGCGCACGCAACCGGTCTTCGTCATTGCGAGCGTAGCGAAGCAATCCAGAGCGGGTTTACGCAAGCTCTGGATTGCCGCGTCGCCTGCGGCTCCTCGCAATGACGATGATTTTAAAGCTTGGGCAGCGTGACGCCCTTTTGCCCCATATATTTGCCCGCGCGGTCGGCGTAGCTCGTCTCGCACGGCTCATTGCCCTGCAGGAACAGGAACTGGCACGCGCCTTCATTGGCGTAGATTTTGGCGGGCAGGGGGGTGGTGTTCGAAAATTCGAGCGTCACATGGCCTTCCCAGCCGGGTTCGAGTGGAGTGACGTTCACGATGATGCCGCAGCGCGCATAGGTCGATTTGCCGAGGCAGATGACGAGCACATCGCGCGGGATGCGGAAATATTCGACCGTGCGCGCGAGGGCAAAGCTGTTGGGCGGGATGATGCAGACGTCGGTTTCGCGGTCGACGAAATTCTTCGGGTCGAAATCCTTGGGATCGACGATCGTCGAATCGACGTTGGTGAAAATCTTGAACTCGGGCGCGACGCGCGCGTCATAGCCGTAGGAGGAAAGACCGTAGCTGATACAGCCGTCGCGGCGCTGCGCCTCTACAAACGGTTCGATCATGCCCTGCGTCTGGGCGGCTTCGCGAATCCAGCGGTCGGAAAGAATAGCCATGCGTGTCTCTTGTCGGTCCTGTGGGGCTTGCGCAAGCGGTCAGTCGATCAGGCCGAGGTCCTTCGGCCCGAACGCGGCCGGCAGCAACTGGCTGAGCCTGTACGTCATGACCGCCTTGCCATCGCCCGACGCGCAATGGACGAGGATATCGGTTTTTGACCGTTCGGCGGCTTCGTTCAATATCTGGCGGCAGCGCCCGCACGGATTGACCGGGTCGGCGCCTAGCAGTTCGTCGCCGTGCGGCCGGCCGCCGACGATCGCGACTTCGGCGAGCTCGCCGATCCATCCCTCGTTGACGATCTTCGCCACCGCGACGGTTTCGGCGCAGAGGGTGAGGCCATAGCTGGCATTTTCGACGTTCGCGCCCGTCACGACGTCGCCATTTTTGAGCAGCAGCGCCGCGCCGACGTGAAAGCCCGAATAGGGTGCATAGGCGCGGCTCGCGGCGTCGCGTGCGGCGTCGATCAACGTATCGCGGTCGTCGGTCATTGCATCTCTCCTTGCGGGCGCAGCGCGTTCCAGCCGACGGTGCCCTCGGCGCCCGACAGGCGGATATAGTCGTTCGCCTGCCACATCGCCCAGGGATGGGCACCATAATCGGGTTCGAAGAAATCGCGGCGCAGCCAGGTGGTGCGCGCGATGCCCTGCGTGACCTTGTAATCGCTCTCGAACGCCGGGCCGGGTGCAATCACGCTGCGCTTGCCCATATGCGCCTCGATCTGCGCGAGGAACGTCGCGAGTTCGGAGAGCAAAAGCGCGCGCGTCGGCCGGTCGGGGCAGCGATCATCATAGTCGAGCCACACGACCGCGGGCAGCGCGTCGGCGCGCCGGGGCACATGGCGGATGAAATTTGCGGCCTGATCGGTGGCTAGCTGGCAGAGGCTGTAGCGATGGATCGCGCCCGCCTGGACCCCCGCTTCGCGCGCAGCGGCCATATTGCGCACGAATTTCGGATCGACCCCCGCGGAGCCATCGGTGCCCATGATATAGGCGAAATCGGCGCCCGCGGCCTTGATCGAGCCCCAATGGACATCGCCATTGCCCGCGTCGATCGTGACGCCCTGGATCGGGTAAAGCGTGCGATCGGGTGTCCAGCGCGCCGCCCACCACAGCGCGAGGCCCGCGGCGAGGAGAAGCAGTACGATCGCGCCGCCGATCTTGCGCAGCGTCCGCGTGATTGCCGCGCGCCAATCGCCGCCGGTCTTGCCCGGTCGTTTGCCCCTGATCGCCCCCGTCGCCATGCTCAACCCTTGATGTGCAGCACGCAGATCAGCGTGAATAATCGCCGCGCCGTCGCGAAATCGACCGCGATCTTGCCGTCGAGCCGATCCATCAGCATCTCGGCCGCCTCATTGTGCAACCCCCGCCGCGCCATGTCGACGGTCTCGATCTGCTGCGCGGTCGAGGTCTTGATCGCCTGATAATAAGAATCGCAGATCGCGAAATAGTCGCGGATCGGGCGGCGAAAGCGGCCTAACCCGAGGATAATCGCCTCGAGCGGTGAGCCGTCTTCGCGTGATATTTCAAAGATCAGCCGGCCGTCCTCGACACGCAGCATCAAGCGGTAGGGGCCCGCATAGCCATCCTCATGCCCGCGTTGCGGCACGAACTTGTTATCCTCGATCAGATCGAAGATCGCGACGCGGCGTTCCTGTTCGACATCGGGATTGCGCCACACGATCGAACCCTCGTCGAGCTCGATCGAAATGATCCGTTGTTTCGAAGGGTCTGCGTCGGCCATGCTGTTGTGCTTCTACTTGGCCCGGCTTGAAGGGCAAGCCGACTTATTCACAGCATTCCACAGTTATGATATGCCGGACGACATGACCGGTTGCACCGACGGGGTCGCGGCCGCATGAAGACAGCGATGCCTGAATTAGCCCTTATCCCGACCGCCGTCGCCACTGGCGACGAGCGCCAAATGCCGCGCAATATCGAGGCCGAGGCCGCGTTTCTCGGCGCGATTCTGATCGACAACCGAGTCGTCGAGGATCTGCCCGTCGCGCTCAACCCCGAACATTTCTTCGAACCGCTGCACGGCCGTATCTTTCAGCAGACGATGGCGCTGATCGAGCGCAACAGCATCGCGACCCCGGTCACGCTGAAGCCCTATTTTGAGGCCGACGAGGCGATGAAGTCGGTCGGCGGCGTGGGGTATCTTGCGCAGCTCACCGGCAGCGGCGCCGGCCTGATCGGCGCGCGCGACTTTGCACGCCAGATTTTCGACCTCGCGCTGCTCCGCGAACTCGCGGGGGTCGGGCGAACACTCGTCGAAAATGCGCTCGACACCAGCGAAAGCGTCGATCCGCAGGCGCAGATCGAGGAAGCCGAAACCGCGCTCTATCGCGTTGCGGGCGGCGAGGCCGAGATGGGATCGGTCAAGAATTTCAGCCAGGCGAGCCTTGTTGCGCTGCAGGCGGCCGAGCGCGCGCTCAACTCGGGCGGCCATCTGTCGGGGATCACGACCGGCATCGCGAGCATGAACGCCAAGATCGGCGGCATGCACAATTCGGACTTGATGATCCTCGCGGGGCGTCCGGGCATGGGCAAGACCTCGCTCGCGACCAATATCGCGTATAACGCCGCCGAGCGTTTCCGCCGCGACGAGGATGACGGCATTCCGCCCGAAAAAAATATGGGCGCGAAGGTCGCCTTCTTCAGCCTCGAAATGTCCGCCGACCAGCTCGCGACGCGCGTGCTTGCCGAACAATCGGGGGTGTCGGGCGAGGCGCTGCGCATGGGCAAGATCAGCAAGGAACAGTTCCAGCAACTCTCCCGCGCGGCACAACAGCTCCAGACGTTGCCCTTGTTCATCGACGATACGCCGGGCCTGACCATCGCGGGCCTCCGCACCCGCGCGCGGCGTTTGCAGCGGCGTCACGGCATCGGCTTTATCATCGTCGACTATCTCCAGCTCTTGCAGGGCTCGTCGAAGAGCGGCGACAACCGCGTGCAGGAAATTTCGGAAATTTCGCGTGGTTTGAAGACGCTGGCGAAGGAACTTCATGTCCCGGTGATGGCGCTGTCGCAGCTCAGCCGTCAGGTCGAAAGCCGTGAGGACAAGCGCCCGCAACTCTCCGACCTTCGCGAATCGGGCTCGATCGAGCAGGACGCCGACATGGTGCTCTTCGTGTTCCGCGAGGATTATTATGTCGCAGCGAAGGAGCCCAAACGCCCGGTCGAAGGCGACGATGTGAAGATCCACGCGCAGCATGAGGAATGGGCGGCCGAAATGGAGCGCGTTTTCGGCCTCGCCGAAGTGATCGTGGCCAAGTCACGCCACGGCTCGACCGGCAAGATCCGCATGCACTTCGAGGCGAAGACGACGAAGTTCAGCGACCTCGCCGACGACAGCATGGCGTTCGAGGATTATGAGTGAGGGCAGCCCAATAATCGTCATCCCAGCGAAAGATGGGATCGCTCGCGGGATAAACGAACGATAGCGGCCCCAGCTTTCGGTGGGCGACGTCAAAGAATATTCGTCGCCAGATCATTCCAATCGGGATTACTCGCTTCGATCAGCTCGATTTTCCACTGCCGTTTCCAGGTCTTCATAGCTTTTTCGCGCGCGATCGCCTCGTCAATTGTGGGATATTGCTCCGCGAGGACGAGCATCGTTAGCCCATATTTTCGGCAGAAAGCTGACCCTTGCCCCGTTTTGTGCTGAAAAACGCGCACCGCGATGTCTGCCGTGACTCCGATGTAGAGCACGCCATCGCGTTTGTTGGTCATGACATAGACATATCCGCCCCGGCCCATGCCGACAGCGTGACGTGAGGTTGCCAGCGATCCCAGCTTTCGCTGGGATGACGTATTTGGTCAGAACGCCGGATCGTTCGCCGGATCGTCGTCCAGCGGCGTCACTTCAGTGTGGATGCCGCATTCGGTCTTGTCCCAGCCGCGCCAGCGGCCCGAGCGCGGGTCTTCGCCCGGCTTGACCTTCGACGTGCACGGCGAGCAGCCGATCGAGGGATAGCCTTCGGCCTCGAGCGGATGGCGCGGCAGGTCGTGCGCCACGAAATAGGCGTCGAGCTCGTCGCGCGTCCAGTTTGCGAGTGGGTTGAATTTCAGCCGGCCGGTGCTGCCGTCGAGTTCGAAGCGCGGCAGGCCCTGACGCGTCGACGACTGGAAACCTTTGCGGCCAGTGATCGATGTATCGAAATCGGTCATCGCCTTTTCGAGCGGCTTCACCTTGCGGATTTCGCAGCAGCCGTCGGGATCGTAGGACCAGCGGAGTTCGGTTGCGTCCTTCGCGGCGAGGTCTTCGGCGTCCGGGGTCAGGTTGACGATGTTGAGGCCCAGCTTCGCGGCGAGTTGGTCGCGATAGGCCAGCGTTTCGGGGAAATGCTTGCCGGTATCGAGGAACAGCACCGGCATGTCGGGCGCAAAGCGGCTCACCAGATGGAGCAGCACCGCGCTTTCGGCGCCAAAGCTCGAGACGATTGCGGTCTCGCCCAGCAGTCCCGCGCCGATTACGCTCGCCACCACCTCCGCGGCGTCCTGACCGCGGAAGAGGTTGTTGAGGCGGATGACGTCGGCCTGCGTGAAGCGCGGCGCTACGTCGATCCGGTCGCGGGTGCGGTCGTGAGGAGAGGTTTTCACGTCAGCCATGCCTTAATTTCCAGATCGGCACCGCGCCATCGGCGGCACCCTGATAATGTTCGGGCCAGCGCGCGAGCGCCGCCTCGACATCGGCCGAATTGAGCTCCTTTTCGGGCGCGAACGTATCGAAGCCGCAGCGCTTCATATAAGCGATCTGGTCGACGAGGACGTCGCCCTGTGCGCGCAGTTCGCCGACATAACCGGCTTCGCGAAGGATACGCGCCGACGAATAGCCGCGCCCGTCGCGAAACTTCGGAAAGGCGACCTCGATCAGCGCGAGCCGGTCGAGATGCGGGATCAGCGCGCGCGCATCCTCGTCGGGCTCGAGCCGCACCGCGGTCGCGTTCGATTGCGACAGGAAGGCGTCGAGGGTGACCGCGGGCTCTTCGCCGTCGCTGTGAATATGCTCAACCATAGATCGCCTCCTTGAAGGGGGCCATGCCGACGCGGCGGAAGGTGTCGACGAAGCGCTCGCCCTCGGTGCGTGTTTCAAGATATTTGTCGGTGACGCGCTCGATCGCATCGACGACGCCATCCTCGTCGAAGCCGGGGCCGGTGATCGTGCCGAGGCTGACGTCCTCCGCGCCCGAGCCGCCGAGCGACAGCTGATAGTTTTCGGTGCCTTTGCGGTCGACGCCGAGGATGCCGATGTGGCCGGCGTGGTGATGCCCGCACGCGTTGATGCAGCCCGAAATCTTGAGCTTGAGTTCGCCCAGTTCCTTCTGGCGGCCAAGGTCCGAGAAGCGCGTCGCAATTTTCTGCGCGACCGGGATCGAGCGCGCATTGGCGAGGCTGCAATAATCGAGGCCGGGGCAGGCGATGATGTCGCTGATCAGGTCGAGGTTCGGCGTCGCAAGCCCCGCGGCGTCGAGCGCCTGCCACACCGCATAAAGATCGGCCTTGCGGACGTGCGGCAGCACGATGTTCTGTGCGTGGGTGACGCGCAGCTCGTCCTGGCTGTATTTCTCGGCCAAGTCGGCCATCAGGTCGATCTGTGCCGACGAGGCATCGCCGGGGATGCCGCCGACGGGCTTCAGGCTGATGTTGACGATCGCATGGCCCGGAACCTTGTGCTTCGCGACATTCTGGTCGACCCAGACGGCGAAATCGGGATCGCTGCGGTCGATCGCATCGGGCGCCGCGGCGTCGAGCGGCGGCGGCGCGAATTGCGCAGCGATGCGGTCGAACTCGGCCTTTGGCGGATCGATGCCGAGCGACTTCACATGCTTGAACTCTTCCTCGACCTGGCGGCGATATTCGTCGGCGCCAAGCTCGTGGATGAGGATCTTGATGCGCGCCTTGTAGATATTGTCGCGGCGGCCGTAGCGATTGTAGACGCGGAGGCACGCCTCGGCATAGCTCAGCATGTCGTCGAGCGGCACGAAATCCTTGATCAGCGGCGCGATCATCGGGGTGCGGCCCATGCCGCCGCCGACATAGAAAGCGGCGCCGTGCTGCCCGTCCTTTTCGACGATCTGGATGCCGATGTCGTGAAGGCGCATCGCGGCGCGGTCTTCATTCGCGGCGATCACCGCGATTTTGAACTTGCGCGGCAGATAGCTGAATTCGGGGTGGAAGCTCGACCATTGGCGGAGCAGTTCGGCCCATGGGCGCGGGTCGGTGATTTCGTCGGCGGCGGCGCCGGCCCACTGGTCCGAGCTGATATTGCGGATGCAATTGCCGCTCGTCTGGATCGCGTGCATTTCGACCGATGCCAGATCCTGCAGGATTGCCGGCGCATCCTCCAGCTTGATCCAGTTATACTGGATATTCTGGCGCGTGGTGAAATGGCCGTAATCGCGGTCGTACTTGCGCGCGATATGCGCGAGCATCCGCATCTGGCGGCTGTCGAGCGTCCCATAGGGAACCGCGACGCGGAGCATATAGGCGTGAAGCTGCAGATAGAGGCCGTTCATCAGCCGTAGCGGCTTGAACTGGTCCTCGGTGATTTCGCCTGCAAGGCGGCGGCGCACCTGGTCCGAAAACTCGGCGACGCGGGCATCGACCATCGCATGGTCATATTCGTCATATTTGTACATATCAGATCACCCAGTCGCCGGCCGCGGGATCGGCGGGTTTCAATGTCAGGTCGGGGCGTACGGTCGGTCCCAACGCGCGAATACGGTCCTTGATATGCGCAGGGCGCGGACCGTCGGCGGTTTGCTCGCCGTTGATGATATAGGGGGCGTTGACGCGGCGCGCGCCTTCCTCGGCGGCGAGGATCGCCTCGCCATGCTCGCCGACATCGGCGGCGTCCTCGATGTGCAGCGACCAGTCGGCGCCGGTCCACCAGGTGACAAATCCTGTTTTCAGGTCATTGCCCGTGAGCAGCTTCATGTGAAATCCCTTATTTGTTCGGCAACGCCCGGCGCGCCGAGGCAGTCGAGCGCATCGGCGCGCGATGCGACCTTGCCAACGATGATGAGCGACGGGCTTTGGACTTTTTCGCGAGCGACCAGATCGCCGAGATCGGTGAGCAACGTTCGCATCACGCGCGCGTCAGCGGTCGTACCGCGTTCGATCACCGCGACGGGCAGGTCGGGCGAAACGCCGTCGGCGATCAGCTTTTCGGCGATGGCGGTCGCGGTCGCGAGGCCCATATAGATGACGAGCGTGCGGCCGTGGCCCGCGAGCCCCGACCAGTCCTGATCGGTCAGATCCTTACACTGTCCGGCGACGAAGCTGACCGCGCTCGCATCCTCGCGGTGGGTGAGGGGGAGGCCCGCTTGCGCCGCGCAGCCCGCCGCCGCGGTGATGCCAGGGACGACCTCCACCGCGACGCCGGACTTGCGCGCAGCGTCGAGTTCTTCGCCGCCGCGGCCGAAAATGAAGGGGTCGCCGCCTTTCAGACGTACGACTTGCTTGCCCGCCAGCGTTTCGCGGACGAGCAGTTCGTTGATGAGGTCCTGCTTCATCGTGTGACGGCTGCGCTGCTTGGCGACGCTTATGCGCTCGACATGGGCCGGGATCAGCGCGAGCACGCCCTCGCCGACGAGGCCGTCGTGGACGACGAGATCGGCGCTTTCGAGCAGTCGCGCCGCGCGTAATGTCAGCAGGTCCGGGTCGCCGGGGCCGGCGCCGACGAGCCACAGCTTGCCGGAAGAGGGCAGGGTCTTTTCCATGCAGTGTAGATGGGCCGGGGTCGCCCGCGTGGCAAAGCAGGCTTTTTTGACACCGGTGAAGGTAAAATTGGGGTGGCTTAGAGGTAGTTCTTGGTGACCAGCTGCGAGCCTTCGGGATCGCGCAGTCCGACACCGATCGAGGCGCGCATCGTATCGCTTTCGGCCGACGCCACCGGATAGGCGCAATAGTCGGCGGCGTAGAAAGCGCTCGGCCGATGATTGCCCGACAGGCCGATCCCGCCGAAGGGCGCGGCCGAGGAAGCGCCGTTGGTCGGGCGGTTCCAGTTGATCACCCCGGCGCGCGCATTGGCCCAGAACTGGTCGTAGAGCTGCGGTGTGCCGCCGATCAGCGATGCGGTGAGACCAAAGGCGGTGTTGTTGGCCTCGGCGATCGCAGCTTCGAAACTGTCGACGCGGACCACCTGGAGCAGCGGGCCGAACAGCTCGACATCGGGCCGCTCGGGCATCGCGGTGACGTCGATGATGCCGGGGGTGAGGAAGGGGTGGCCCGCGACCGGGCGGGTCATATGGCGGATCACCTTGCCGCCGTTCGACATCAGGATCAGGAAGCTTTCGGTCAACGCGTCGGCAGCTTCATTGTCGATCACCGGCCCCATATAGGGCGCGGGCTCGGCGTGCGGGTGATCGACGATCAGCCGGTTGGCGAGGCTGCAAACTTCCTCGATCAGTGCGTCGGCGAGGCTGTCCTTCACGATCAGCCGCCGCGCGTTGCTGCATCGCTGGCCGGCGCTGAGGAACGCCGACTGGACGACGATGATCGCCGCGGTGCGGATGTCGGCGGTGTCCCACACGACGATCGGGTTGTTGCCGCCCATCTCGAGCGCGAGCATCTTGCCCGGCTGACCGGCGAACTGGCGGTTGAGCGCGAGCCCCGTGCGGGCCGAGCCGGTGAAAAGCAGGCCGTCGATGCCGGCGTGGCCCGCGAGCGCCTTGCCCGTTTCGGGGCCGCCGATCACGAGGCGGAGGACCTCTTGCGGCACCCCCGCGCTATGGAACAGTTCGACGAGCTTGGTGCCGACGGCAGGGGTCTTTTCGGAGGGTTTGAAGAGTATCGAATTGCCGGCGATCAGCGCCGGCACGATATGGCCGTTCGGCAGGTGCGCCGGGAAATTATACGGGCCGAGCACTGCGACCGCGCCATGCGGTTTGTGGCGCACCGCGTTGCGCAGCCCCATTGCGCCCTCGATGCGGCGATTGGGGGTGCGTTCAGCATAGGCTTTGACCGAAATATCGACCTTGTTCGTGACCGATTCGACCTCGGTGCGCGCTTCCCACAGGGGCTTTCCGGTTTCGCGCGCGATCAGGTCCGCCAACGCTTCGCCTTCGGCCTTCACCCGGTCGACGAAGCGGCGCAGCGTCTCGGTGCGGAAGGTGACGGGCTTTGCGGCCCATTCGGGCCAGGCGCGGCGGGCGATTTCGACCTCGGCATCGACGTTGCTGACCGGGCCGCGCCAGAGCTCTTCCCCGGTTGCAGGTTCGAATGAAATCAATGTCTCGCTCATGGTCGCAGGGGTCTTATCGGTGAAAGCGGGCGGCGGCAACCTGTGGCAGCGGCATGTGACGGATTGCTTGCGCCGCGCGGCGCGGTTGGCGATAGACGCGGGACGAGTCCCGCACGCCGGGATGACCGAAAAACCAAACAAGGGGACGTGCCATATTGGCCCAGCAGGATGCAAAGCAGGATGCGCGCCGCGACTGGTCGGACCAATATTGGTGGTCGTCCGACGGCGTCCGGCTGCACGCGCGCGTCTATGCGGGGCCGGATGGCAGCGAAAAGGTGCCGCCGATCCTCTGCATGCCGGGGCTCGCGCGCAATGCCCGCGATTTCGAGGCGCTGGCGCCGCACGTCGCGCGGTATCGCAAGGTAATCGTGATCGAATTCCGCGGTCGGGGCGAAAGCGCTTTTGCCAAGGATCCGATGACCTATGTCCCGCTCACCTATGTGCAGGATGTCGTTGCGATGCTGGGCGAGATGGGGGTCGAGCGCTTTGCGGCGATCGGTACCTCGCTCGGCGGGCTGGTCGCGATGCTGATGGCGTCGACGTTGCCGGGACGGCTCGTCGGCGCGGTGCTCAACGATGTCGGACCCGAACTCCAGACCACCGGGCTCGAGCGGATTCGCGATTATATCGGCGCGGGTGGCAGCCAGCCGACGTGGATGCACGCCGCGCGCGCCTTCGCCGAACTCAATGGGGCGGTCTATCCGGGCTATGAAATCCACGACTGGCTGCGGCTCACCAAGCGCACCCATCGGCTGACTGCCGAGGGCCGCATCGTCACCGATTATGACAAGCAGATCGCGGCCCCCTTACGCGTGCCGGGCGGCGGCGACGCGGCCGCCGATTTGTGGCCCGTTTATCGCGCGCTGGGCGATATTCCGCTGCTGATCCTGCGCGGCGAACTCTCCGACATTCTTGCGCGCTCGGCGGGCGAGAAGATGGTTGCCGAACTGCCGCGCGCTCGGCTGGTCGAGGTGCCGGGGGTCGGGCATGCGCCGACGATGGATGAGCCCGAGGCGCGGGTCGCAATCGACACCTGGGCGGCCGAACTGCCCGCCTCGTGACCGTACCCGACCGACCGGCACGATTGCTTCATCTCCATTCCAGTTTTTCGCTGGGCGGCAAGGAAGCGCGCGCAACGCGGCTGATGAACCTGATGGGGCCGCGTGCGCGCCACACAATCCTCTCGGCGGTTCCCGACGCTCTGGGCGCACGCCGCGCCATCGATCGCGGTATCGACGTTGAATTTCCGGGCGAGGCCGCCCCGGCGCTGCACGGCAAGCCGGGACTGGCGCGCTATCGCGAGCTTGCCGATTATATGGCCGGGTTCGACCTGGTCCTCACGTACAATTGGGGATCGATGGACGGCGTGATGGCGCACCGCCTGTTCGCGCCGTTTCGCGACCTGCCGCCGCTGATCCATCACGAGGACGGCTTCAACGAGGATGAAAGCGTCCGGCGCAACTGGAAACGCAACGCTTTTCGTCGCCTCGCGCTGCCGACCGCCGAGGCGCTGGTGGTGCCGTCGGTGCTGCTCCAGCGTATCGCCGGTGACGAATGGGGGGCGCGGCGGCACACGCGGCTGATCCGCAACGGCATTGATGTCGGGGCTTACAAGAGCGAACCATCGGTGGAGATTCCGGGGCTGGCGAAGCGCACCGACGAAGTGGTGATCGGTACCGTCGCTGGGCTGCGCAAGGTCAAGGATTTGCCGCGGCTCGTCCGCGCGGTTGCGGCATTGCCCGCACATGTCCGGCTGGTCATCGTTGGCGAGGGGCCAGAGCGCGCGGCGATTGTCGCCGAAGCGGCGGCCTGCGGGATGGGCGAGCGGCTGCTGATGCCGGGATTCATGGCGGAGCCAGCGCACTGGATCGGCCATTTCGACCTGCTGGCGCTGTCGTCGCGCAGCGAGCAGGCGCCGATCGCGGTGATCGAGGCGATGGCTGCGGGACTGGCCGTCGTCAGCCCGCGGGTCGGCGATGTTGCGGCGATGGTGGCGGGCGAGAACCAACGCTTCATCGCCACCGATGAGGCTGTGTTTCGCGCCGCTTTGACCGAATTAGCGGGAAATGCCGATCTGCGCGCGGATGTCGGCGAGGCCAACCGGCGCGTCGCCGCCGAACGCTTCGACGAATCTACCATGGTCGCCGCTTATGAAAATCTCTATGGTCGGGCACTTGCAGGACGCCGCCTTTTCTCCGGGGATTAGGCGGCGCAACCATTGACTTTCACGGCCGTGTTCCGCTTACGGAAACGGCATCGGGGGCCGGTACGCGGGACGCGACCGGTGGAGAGAAAGAGATTTAGAATGTTCAAAGGTTTGAAGCCCATCCTTTACGGCGGACGCGAAGTCTGGCCGTTGGTTGAGGGTGGCAAAGGCGTGTCGGCGACCAACCATATGTCGAGCGGCGCATGGGCCGCGGCGGGCGGTATCGGTACCGTGTCGGCGGTCAACGCCGACAGCTACGACGCCGAAGGCAAGATTATTCCGCAAGTCTATCATGCGCTGACGCGCAAGGAACGCCACGAAGAGTTGATCCAGTATGGCATCGACGGCGCGGTCGCACAGGTCGAGCGTGCCTATGAAGTGTCGGGCGGCAAGGGCGCGATCAACATCAACGTGCTCTGGGAAATGGGCGGCGCGCAGCAGATTCTCGAAGGCGTGCTTGCGCGCACCAAAGGCATGGTCGCGGGCGTCACCTGCGGTGCGGGCATGCCGTACAAGCTCAGCGAAATCGCCGAGCGGCACAATGTCCTGTATCTGCCGATCATCAGCTCGGCGCGCGCCTTCCGCGCGCTGTGGAAACGCGCCTATCACAAGGTCCCGCATCTTCTGGGCGCGGTGGTCTATGAAGATCCATGGCTCGCCGGCGGCCATAACGGCCTGTCGAACGCCGAAGATCCGCTGGTCCCGCAGGATCCCTATCCGCGCGTAGCCGCGGTGCGCGAAACGATGCGCGCCGAAGGCATCGCCGACAGCGTGCCGATCGTCATGGCGGGCGGCGTCTGGTATCTGCGCGACTGGGAAAACTGGATCGACAATCCCGAACTCGGCCAGATCGTTTTCCAGTACGGCACGCGGCCGCTGCTGACCGAAGAAAGCCCGATCCCGCAGGCGTGGAAGGACCGCCTCCGCACGCTTGATGACGGCGACGTGCTGCTCCACCGCTTCTCGCCGACCGGTTTCTATTCCAGCGCGGTACGCACACCGTTCCTGCGCGACCTCGAAGCACGCTCGGAACGCCAGATTCCCTATTCGAAGCAGGAAGCCGGCGATCATATCGTCCAGCTCGACGTCGGGGTGAAGGGCAAGAATTTCTGGGTTACCCCGCATGATCGGGCAAGAGCGCGCGACTGGGCGGCCGAGGGCTATACCGAGGCGCTGAAGACCCCCGACAACACGGTGGTGTTCGTCACCGAAGCCGACAAGGGTGTGATCCGCAAGGACCAGACCGATTGCATGGGCTGCCTGTCGCATTGCGGTTTTTCGTCGTGGAAGGACCATGACGATTACACCACCGGCTACCTCGCCGATCCGCGCAGCTTCTGCATCCAGAAGACGCTGCAGGACATCGCGCACGGCGGCGATCCCGAACAAAATCTGATGTTTGCGGGCCATGCCGCATTCAATTTCAAGACCGATCCCTTCTACTCGAACAACTTCACTCCGACAGTGAAGCAGCTCGTCGACCGGATTTTGACGGGGGATTAAAATACCTCGTCATTGCGAGCGAAGCGAAGCAATCCAGAGCGGCCATGCGCGAACGTCTGCCAGCGGTTTATATTATGGCAAATCAGCGCAACGGTACGCTCTATACGGGCGTGACCTCGAACTTGGTCCAGCGCGTTTGGCAGCATCGCGAGGGGCTGGGCGGTTTCTCACAACGCTACCACTGCAAGATGCTCGTTTGGTTTGAGATGCATGCGACGATGGAGGCCGCCATCGCGCGCGAAAAGCAAATCAAGGCGGGAAGTCGCAAGAAGAAGCTGGAGCTGATCGAGCTGGAAAATCCGTTCTGGCGGGATTTATGGCCGGAAATTCTCGACGGCAGCGAATGAACGCTCTGGATTGCTTCGCTTCGCTCGCAATGACGGTGCATTAAAAAACCTCGTCATTGCGAGGAGCGCAGCGACGAAGCAATCCAGAGCGGCAGTGAACCGCGGCGTTCAGGCCGAACCTAAGCCCACCCCTCCAGCACCTGATCGGGCGGCCGGTGCCCGTCGCACCAGGCGCGGATATTGGCGATGACCTTTTCGCCCGAGGCTTCGCGCCCCTCGATCGTCGCCGATCCGAGGTGCGGGAGCAGCACGACATTGTCGAGCGCGAGCAGCGCGGGATCGACCGCGGGTTCGTGCGTATACACGTCGAGCCCCGCGCCCGCGATGCGGCCCGTCTGAAGCGCCGCGACCAGCGCCTTTTCGTCGACGATTTCGCCGCGCGCGGTGTTGATCAGGTAAGCGGTCGGCTTCATCGCGCCGATCCGCGCCGCGTTGACCATCTCATGCGTTTCGGCGGTGTGCGGGCAGTGGATCGTCACCACATCGCTGATCCGCAGCAGCGTGTCGACGCTGGCGTGATAGCTTGCACCCAATTCCTCTTCGAGCGCTTCGGGCAAGCGGCGGCGGTTGTGATAGTGGATCGAGAGGCCAAAGGCGCGCGCGCGGCGCGCGACCGCGAGGCCGATGCGTCCCATGCCGATGATACCGAGCAATTTGCCGCCGACGCGGTGGCCGAGCATCGCGCTCGGCGCCCAGCCGGCCCATTGGCCCGAACGCATCAATTTTTCGCCTTCGGCAAGCCGCCGCGGGACGCTGAGGATCAGCGCCATCGTCATGTCGGCGGTATCCTCGGTGAACACGCCCGGCGTGTTCGACACCATGATGCCCTTGGCGCGTGCGGCGGCGAGATCGATATGGTCGACCCCGGCACCGAAATTGGCGATCAGTTTCAGCCGGTCACCCGCGGCGGCCAACACATCGGCGTCGATCTGGTCGGTCACCGTGGGCACGAAGACGTCGCAGTCGGCGACCGCGGCTTTCAACTGTTCGACCGAGAAGGCCTCGTCGCGTGCCGAGAGCGAGACGTCGAACAATTCGGCCATGCGCCCTTCGACATGCGGCATCAACTGGCGGGTGACGATGACGCGCGGGCGTTTGGGGCGGGATGAATCGGGCATGGCCGCCGATAGAGCGCGGTGCGGCACGGCGGTCAAGAGCTCGGGCGATGAAAAGCTGGGGACGAACGCAGCCTTTTGCGCGGCGAACGGTTGAATTGCGAGCACGAGTTTGACAAGGCAGAGCGATGACCAGCCGACATATACTAACCGCCGCCGCGTTGATGGCCGTCGTGGGACCGGCCGCCGCGCAATCCGATGTCGAACTGCCCTATTGGGCGTCGATCAACGTCGACGAGGCGCGGATGCGCAAGGGGCCATCGCCCGACGTTCCGGTGACGTGGGAATATCGGCGCAAGGATCTGCCGGTAAAGGTCGTCGCGCGCTTCGAAACCTGGCGCAAGATCGAGGATCCCGACGGGACGCAGGGCTGGATGGCGGCGCGGCTTTTGAGCCGCACCCGCACCGCGATCGTCACCGGCGAAATCCGGCCGATGCGCGAGGATGCCAGCGTGTCGGCGGCGGTAGCCTATCGCGCCGAGCCGGGCGTCGTGGGCAAGATCACCGAGTGCAAGACCGGTTGGTGCCTGTTCGACGTCAAGGGTCGCAAGGGCTGGATCCAGACCGACCATATCTGGGGCGACTGAGTTCGCTCCGGATACCGGCCGGTCGGGGAACCAGCGGCCCGGTCAGCTCTTCTTGGGCGTGACCGTGACTTTTGTCCCTTTGGGATTGGTTGCGGTGAAGCTGCCATCCGCCGCGACGGGCGACAGGCTCCAGCATTCCTCGGCCTCGTCGCCGTCGGGATCGAAACAATCCTTGCCGTCCTTGTGCGCGAACTTGCCCTTTTTGACGACCTTCCCCGTCGGGTCGGTGTCGGCATAGGTTCCGTCGGCGTTGATGACCGTCGACGCGACGGTGCCGTCGGCCATCTTGACGTCATAATTGCCCGGTGCCGTCCCGGCAGGCGCGGCCGGAGCGGTCGCGGCGGTTTCGGTCGGCGCCGCCGCGGCAGCATCTTTCGATTCTTCGGCTTTTTGCGAACAGGCTGACAGCGCGGTGAGCGCGGCAAGCAGAACCAGCTTTTTCATGTCGATTTCTCCCCACAAGAACGTGCTGAGGCTATGCCCTTCGCGGGCAAGCCGCAACGACAATCGCCGGCAACGAAAAAGGGCCGATGGTTGCCCATCGACCCTCTTTGAAACGAAACGATATTATCGTTTAGCGGCGCCAGTTGAAGTGGTTCCGGTAAACCTTCACGACGCGGCCATTACGTTCGTTGACGAGCAGCAGGTCGTTGTAGTGACGCACATAGGTCAGGTTGCGACCCGCGCGCGGCACGCCCCAGCGGCTGTCCCAGGTCGGGCGATAGCTGGGCGCGTAATAGTTCGAGCGCAGCGTAGAACCGACGCGGAACGACTGATATTTGAACGGGGCGCGATAATTCTGATAGCGCGTGTCACGGCGCCAGTCGCGCTGGCTCTCGCGCAAATCCTTGCGGGCGTCGCGCACGTCGTGGCGGGCATCGCGAACGTCGCCGCGGTCGCCATAACGCTGGGCGTTGCGCAGGTCGCGCTGTTCTTCGCGCAATTCCTTGCGGTCGTTGCGGATCTCGCGGTTCTGCGCCTGGGCTGCCGCGGGGATCATCATCGCGGCGATCAGGCCGGCGGTGAGAAATTTGCTCTTCATTGTGCCATTCCTTTCAATCGGTCAGGGGGAGGGGATCTGCCCGATGACAAGGATGGATTAGGCGAGTCGGTTTGAACGGAACCGGAATGCGCCGTTTATTTTCAGGACATTAGTGTCGCAATTTGTCGCGCCCGGACGACGAAACGGCGCCGTCTTGCGACGGCGCCGTGGAACTTTACGAAGATTGGCGGTTCAGACCAGTTCGACTGCAACCGCGGTCGCTTCGCCGCCGCCGATGCACAGGCTGGCGATGCCGCGGGTCTTGCCGTGGCGCTGGAGCGCCGCGATCAGCGTCGTGATGATGCGCGTGCCGCTGGCGCCGATCGGATGGCCGAGCGCAGTCGCGCCGCCGTGGACGTTGATCTTTTCGTGCGGGATGCCGAGGTCGTGCATCGCGAACATCGCGACGCAGGCAAAGGCTTCGTTGACTTCGAACAGGTCGACGTCACCGATCGCCCAGCCGGTCTTGGCGAGCAGCTTGTTGATCGCGCCGACGGGAGCGACGGTGAAATCCTTGGGCTCCTGCGCGTGCGCGGCGTGCGCGACGAGGCGGGCGACGGGCTTCGCACCCTTGGCGTCGGCGACCGACTGGCGCGTCAATACGACCGCGGCGGCGCCGTCCGAGATCGACGAGCTGGTCGCGGCGGTGATCGTGCCGTCCTTGGCGAAAGCGGGCTTCAGCGTCGGGATCTTGTCGGGCATGCCCTTGCCGGGAGCTTCGTCGGTGTCGACGATCACATCGCCCTTGCGGCCCGAGATGGTGACGGGCGCGATTTCGTTGGCGAAGGCGCCGGCGGCGATCGCGGTCTTGGCGCGGCTCAGCGATTCGATCGAATAGTCGTCCTGCGACTGGCGGCTGAGCTGATAGGCATCGGCGGTATCCTGCGCAAAGGTGCCCATCGCGCGGCCGGCTTCATAGGCGTCTTCCAGCCCGTCGAGGAACATATGGTCATAGGCGGTGTCGTGGCCGATGCGGGCGCCCGAACGATGCTTCTTGAGCAGGTACGGCGCGTTGGTCATCGATTCCATGCCGCCCGCGACGATCAGGTCGACGCTGCCCGCGGCGAGCGCTTCGGCGCCCATGATCACGGTCTGCATGCCCGAACCGCACACCTTGTTCACGGTTGTCGCCTGCACCGACTTGGGCAGGCCCGCCTTGATCGCGGCCTGACGCGCCGGCGCTTGGCCGAGCCCGGCGGGGAGCACGCAGCCCATGTAGATACGTTCGATATCGTCGCCCGAAACGCCCGCGCGCTCGACCGCCGCCTTGACCGCGGTCGCGCCGAGATCGGTTGCGCTCGCGTCGGACAGGCTGCCCTGCATGCTGCCCATCGGGGTGCGCGCGTAGGAAAGGAAAACGACGGGATCGGTGGCGGTCATATCGAGAGACTCCGTAGGGGAAAGATACGTCGGCGGGTCGCTTAGCGGTTTTGCTGCAAGTGCGAAAGAGGCAGGGTGGAGATGGGAGGCCGGTTTCAACTTGCAACCCGCCGCGCGGCGTGAAAAAACGGCCGCCGCAAAACATTTAGGGGAGATGGGTCATGGCTACCGCGATCAAGCAGGACATTGCCGGCGAAACGGCGCGCATGCACGAGGTGCTCGCGGCGCAAAAAGCGAGCTTTACCGCCGCCATGCCCGAAAGCCTGAGCGTGCGTACCGACCGCATCGACCGCGCGATCGCGCTCCTTGTCGACAATGCCGAGGAATTCGCCAAGGCGGTGAGCGAGGATTTCGGGCACCGCAGCCGCGAGCAGACGTTGATGACCGATATCATGCCCTCGGTCAGCGCCCTGAAGCATGCGAAGAAACATATGGCGGCCTGGTCGAAGGGCGAGAAGCGTAAGCCCACCTTTCCGCTCGGCCTGCTTGGCGCGAAGGCCGAGGTCGTGTTCCAGCCCAAGGGCGTCGTCGGCATCGTTGCGCCATGGAATTTCCCCGTAGGCATGGTCTTCGTGCCGATGGCGGGCGTGCTCGCCGCGGGCAACCGCGCGATGATCAAACCGTCGGAATTCACCGAACATGTCTCGGCGTTGATGGCGCGGCTGGTGCCCGACTATTTCGACGAGAGCGAGATGGCGGTGTTCACCGGCGATTCCGACGTCGGCGTCGCTTTCTCGAAGCTGGCCTTCGACCATATGATTTTCACCGGCGCGACGAGCGTCGGGCGCCACATCATGCGCGCCGCGGCGGACAATCTGGTGCCGGTGACGCTCGAACTCGGCGGCAAGTCGCCGACCTTCATCGGACGCAGCGCGAACAAGGACCTCGTCGGCCAGCGCGTCGCGCTCGGCAAGATGATGAACGCGGGGCAGATCTGCCTCGCGCCCGACTATCTGCTCGTCGCCGAGGATCAGGAAGGCGCGGTAATCGACAGCGTCACCAAGGGCGCGACCGCGCTCTACCCGACCTTGCTCGCGAACGACGACTACACCTCCGTCGTCAACACGCGCAATTACGACCGGCTGCAATCCTACCTTGCCGACGCACGCGAGAAGGGCGCCGAAGTGATCGAGGTCAATCCGGGCAGTGAGGATTTCGCGAGCTCGAACGGCCACAAGATGCCGCTCCATATCGTGCGCAACCCGACCGACGACATGAAGGTGATGCAGGAGGAAATCTTCGGCCCGATCCTGCCGGTGAAGACCTACAAGACCATCGACGACGCGATCGATTATGTGAACGCCAATGATCGCCCGCTCGGCCTCTATTATTTCGGGCAGGACAAGAGCGAGGAGGACCGTGTGCTCACGCGGACGATCTCGGGCGGAGTCACGGTCAACGATGTGCTGTTCCATAACGCGATGGAGGATTTGCCGTTCGGCGGCGTCGGGCCGTCGGGCATGGGCAATTATCACGGGGTCGACGGCTTCCGCACCTTCAGCCACGCGCGCGCGGTGTATCGCCAGCCCAAGCTCGATGTCGCGGGCCTCGCGGGCTTCAAGCCGCCCTATGGCAAGGCGACCGCGAAGACGCTGGCGAAAGAGCTCAAGAAATAGCTTGGCAAAAAGCGGCGCTTCGCTTTAGGGGATGCGCCGCGCTTTGGCGCTGTGCCCCTGTGGTGAAATTGGTAGACGCGCCGCACTCAAAATGCGGTTCCGCAAGGAGTGCTGGTTCGAGTCCGGCCAGGGGCACCATTTTCCGTTCTCATGACGACCCACCACCATCGACAAAACGGCAGAAATCTGCCATTTTCCCCTTGGTCTTGTCTTTTGGCGTCCGAGGATATTTCACTCGATCTCAGTCGAAATGGGGCCACCGGATAGGGCGATGGCCCCAACTTAAATTTCCGGTGGCCCCATTCGTCTCCGAGATGTCGTGTCGATGATCCGACGCTGGCCAAGGCCTGCTTGCAGGAGTTGAGTCGATGCCTCTTACTGATGTTATGATCCGGTCGTTGAAGGCCGAAAGTAGACCCTATAGCCGGACCGACGCGGGGGGGCTTTATTTGGAAGTGCGACCGAGTGGGGCGAAGCTTTGGCGGTTTAAATATCGCTTTCTCGGAAAGGCGAACCGGATCGCCTTGGGTGCCTATCCCGAAGTCCGGCTGGCAGAGGCGAGGCAACTGCGGGATGATGCGCGGCGAAAACTACGCGATGGCATCGACCCGCTTGCCGATCGGAAGCGCGATAAGCTCGTTGCGCAGTTCAAGGCCGCAAACACCTTCGGTGATCTTGCGAAGGAATATATCGAGAAGACGGTTGCGGAGGGCCGCGCTGAGGCAACCACGACCAAAGCCAATTGGCTTCTGGATCAGCTCAAGCCCATTGCGGGTATGCCGGTAGCCGACATCAAACCGATCGAGATTCTCGCAGCTCTAAAGAGGATCGAAGCGCGCGGGAAGCACGAGACCGCGCGCCGAGCGCGATCGTTTGCCAGCCGCGTCTTCCGCTATGCTGTGGCGACGGGCAGGGGCGAGGCTGATCCAACCGCAGTCTTGCAGGGGGCACTGATTGCCCCTCGCGTCACGCACCATGCGGCGTTGCTCGAACCTGATGCCGTTGGCGGGCTGCTTCGCGCGATCGACAGCTATCCTGGCAACGCCATCACTCGGCTCGCCTGTCAGATCGCGCCACATGTGATGGCGCGGCCGGGCGAACTGCGACAGGCGTTGTGGGGCGAGATCGACTTCGACAAGGCCGTTTGGACCGTGCCGCTGGAGCGCATGAAAATGCGGCGGCCCCATGCCGTCCCGCTGTCGCGGCAGGTGCTTGCCTATCTAAAAACACTGTACGACCTGACCGGCCCCGAGGGTTTTGTCTTCCCCGCCTTCCACACCTCGCGTCGGCCCATGAGCGAGAACACGATGAACCAAGCCTTCCGTAGGATGGGATACGCCACGGGTGAGGTGACGGCGCACGGCCTCAGAACGACGGCCTCGACACTGCTCAACGAAAGCGGAAAGTGGCATTCAGATGCGATCGAGCGTTCGCTCGCGCATGCCGACGCAAACGTGATCCGCGGAATTTACAATCGGGGGCGCTATTGGGACGAGCGTGTCGCCATGCACCAGTGGTGGAGCGACTATCTCGACGAGCTACGCGCGGATGAAAAGAACGCGTTGCCGCTTGAGGCGGCATAACGCGGAGTTCTCTCTTAAAAGAGAGCGCGGCCTCAAATGAGCGCACACTGACGGCGACAAGCGCCGCCAGAGGTCGCGCGCTTGCACGGTTGGCCGCGCAGCGCTCTTGGCTCGCGTGTCTTGGCGGGGCGGCGGCTAAGCCCACTCCCGCGCGCACGCCGCCCCGCCTGCGGCTTCGCCAAGGGCGCGTTTGTTCTCCGATGAGGACGCCGCGCTGACCGCACGGCGGCGTTGTCGTTGGGTCGGCCACCGACAACGTGTCGCTCGGCGCACGGCTATGGGACCGCTGGGCGGTCGCGCAAGCCGGGAGATGCCGACCTGTGGCGCGTCGATGTCGAGAGCCATCGCGCGCCGAAGGAGGATATTGCCGAGAGCGTCGAGACGTCATCCGCAGAGGCGGCGTTCGACCTCAAGCGTCGCGCGGTGCTAGCTGAGCTGGCGTTCGACGAAGAAACGCCCACCGTCACAGAAAGGCCGCTTAACCGTCTCCCTTTTGCCCCGCTGTTCCCCCGTCTGCTCGACCTTTCCGATCCGGTCGTGATGGACGTCGTGACGATCGTCACGAGCGAGACGCTGTAGGCGGGAAGCGAGGCGGTGGAGATGATAGGCCTCCATCCCGGAACCGATATGAGCCAGCATTGGTCGGCGGACGGGCGTTCTTCGACCAGGTTCGCAACCGTGAGGTCCTGCTCGCCGTCACCGGCGCGGTTGCGGGACCGGAGGTCGCGGCAGCGAACGCCGGTGAGAAGGGCAAGGCGCTTAAGGCGATCATCGCCGATTGCATCGACGGTACGAATGGGCGCGCCAAAGCGGAACCATGGGTGCCGCAGTGGATGGAATTTCCACCTTCGGTCTATACGTAGCGGGGCGGGGTCGGGGGTATGGCTTCGTCCAAGCACGTGGCGGCGGACGTTGCGAGATGCTCCGATATGGCGGCGGCAGAGGCAGGTGCCGGTGATGAAAAACATCCCCGCTTGCAGCCTGAAAAATCACGGCGAGGGGCTTCGGCCGCCCGCCAAATTTCCCCGGGGCTGATGTCGCGCCGGACCTGCAGCCCGGTGCGGCGTTATTCGTGCGGTGCGCCGCCTCCCCCGGAGGCGCCGCGAAGATCATGAGAAACGACGGCGGCGCGAAGCTTTCACTTCGCGCCGCCCGACGATGTCCGTTGGCATCGCCCCCACCTCCGGCCGCGGGTGGACGACCGCGCCGACGGAAGTTCTTCGTAACGAAGATACCGCGATTGGTCCGTTTCGAACAGATGGATTGCTGGACGGCCCGTCCCATATGCGGACGCGCTGACGTCTAAAAGAAAGGCGGCGCGAAGGCACCCCTTCACGCCGCCGACGATGTGGCCATCGCCCCCACCAACCGCCATGAGTTCGGTCGCTTCCCCCCATGGCAGCGGACGGATTTGCTGGGATAAGCCTATGTGCCGCGATTGTGACGGAACAGCGAAATCGCGCGGGCAGGGCTCATTCGATCGCGTTAGTAGGGCGTTTGTAGCGCTTTCGATCTTCGCTGCCCCAAATTGGGGCCCCTGACCGGCAGTTTGTTTACAGTTCGCCGAAACGGTTCATCGAAGCGATGGGATCGGGCTTCTCAGCGCCACTAAACCTTGGTGGTGTCGTAGCGAGTCGATTGGCTTCCGCATCTCCATCTGGAGTCGCGATACCATCCCCGGCGACGGGCATTTGACCTGGACCAGCGCGGCGCCCCACATAACCATCGGCGGCGCGATTATTTCCCCGCCAGCTTCGCCGTCTCCTCGCGGCCGCTTCGCTTCAAAAATCGCGCCGCCTCCAGTCCTCCGCTTCGCTGCGGCCCTGCGAGTATGCGCTGCGCCTCATGCGCCGGTCTCTGGTCAGCCCATGTCGCGGAAATGCTTCTCGCGGCAAATCTGAGGAGACGACAAATGGCATCCATCGGCTTTGTGAACGGCACCATCGAACAGGGTTTCGTGGGCCAGCTGAAAACCCTCTCGATCCGCGCCGCGATCGAGATCCGGACCAACCGCTCGAAGAGCGGCGACGTCCAGCCCGATTACCGGGTTTATTCGGAAGGCGTCGAGATCGGTGCAGGCTGGGTCCGCACCGGCGAAGCATCGGGCAAGCCCTATGTGTCGCTGACGCTCGCCGCTCCTGAGTTCGGCCCGCGCCGCCTCTATGCGAACCTCGGCCGCGCTGCCGGCCAGGATGGCGAAGACGGCTACGCCCTGATCTGGAACCCGGCCGACTGAGGCCGAAAGCCCCGCACCGCTCCAGCGGTGCGGGGCTTTCTCGCGTTGGCATCAATAGTCGGATTTGCTGACCGGTGTGCCGTCGGCGTTTTTCAGGGCCTCGAGCTCGGAGACATGGAAGGTCTCGGGATGATCGAGCCACATACTGACCTCCGACAACCGCCAGCCGCACGCGCGTACCGCCGTTTTGTACTGCGGTGGAAATGTGCCGGCCTGTATCTTTCGGTACAATGTTGCCCGGCTCAGCCCGGTGCAGTCGAGCACCTCGTTCAAACGGCAGTAGCGCTCAATAAAGAAGGGCATCATAAGACTTCACTCCATCGCTTGGGTTTGCATAGCCCCTGCGACAAGTGAAATCAGAAAGTTCGTCACACTTTCAACTGCAATATTACAACGAATTTGACCGGGTCGAAGTAAAAGAAACAGCGGCGTAGAATAGGAAGCTTTAGAAACGTTCCGAAACAGATATTTTTTGTCTCATAGCGTCCCGTCTCTTCGCGTGCATCCGACGTTGGCGTTAGCGGATCGCTCAGCTTGGGCAGATTGATCACCTCAGGGAGCAGGAGGGGGGAGGTCGTCGATGCTGAAGCTCATCGGGTTGCGCAGCCACACGGCGACCTCCGACTGGCGCCATCCGCAGCACCGTTCGCCAATCTGATGTTGCGGCGGGAACTTCCCCATCTTGATCTTCCGGTAGAGCGTAGCGCGGCTGAGGCCGGTGCATTCGAGGACACTCGGGAGACGGAGGAACGGGTCGAGAGAGAATGAGGGCATGTCATTTCCTTTGCTGCTTTGACTTCACATTGTCGCTCCCGAGGCGGATGATGCGAAAGAGATTGCGGCCGTCAATATCGTGAGATTCCAAGTTGCGAGCTCCGTGTTTCCACCATGGGCGCGCGTGACCGCATAAAGGTACCTCGGCGCCGCAGAGGGGCAGTTGACTTTGCAAACGACTCGGCTGCGAAAGTGGAAGAAATATTTTTGCGTTAGTTGGCGATTTCATGTCACTTTGAGCAAATGAGACCGTCTGAGACGGTCGCGTCTTGAAATAGGCCCGGCCTGGCCGCCTGCGGCGTCCGAGTCGAGGCTTCGTCTTGTCCATTTGGTTAGCTGCGGACACCGCTTCGCGGCGGCGTCGATTGTCCCCGGCGGGGCGGGGGCAGGGTGGGCGTCACTCGCCTCTAGCCCCGCGCGGCCGGGCCGCAACCCGCGTGCCGCGGGTCCTCCTCTTCGTTCCGGTCCTTCGGATGCAGCCCGCCCGTCGTCGCGGGTCTGCCGGCTCCTTCTTGCCGCCCACTCCGCCCCTTCCGGGCCGGGGTGCAGTGTGTTGGAGGAGAAGGGATATGCGTGCAGAAAGGATCGAGCGGCAGAACCTCTATTCCGAGGTGACGGGCCGGATCATCGCCGAATTGGAAGAAGGGCGGCTGCCTTGGGTGCAACCGTGGGATAGCGCCGCGTGCGGATGCACGATGCCGCAGAATGCGGGCACCGGCCGCAAATATTCGGGGATCAACGTGCTGATCCTGTGGGCCGAGGTGGTGCATCGCGGTTTCGCTTCGCAGCGCTGGCTTACCTTTCGGCAGGCCAGAGCCGCAGGCGGTAATGTCCGTCGCGGCGAGAAGGGCACGATCATTTGCTACGCCGACCGCTTCACGCCGAAGGCAGAAGCCGAGGCGGCGCGCGGCGAGGATCGCGAAGCGCGGCAGGTGTCATTCCTCAAGCGCTTCACCGTGTTCAACGTAGAGCAGTGCGAAGGTCTGCCCGACGCTTGCACACCCGATGCTGCGGTGGTTCACCCGGTTCTCGCCATCGCCGAAGCCGATGCGCTGATCGCCGCAAGCGGTGCACGCTTTCAGATCGGGGGCTTCGAGGCCTTTTACAGTCCGTGCCATGACTTTGTACAGGTGCCGCCGCAGGCTGCATTCCCTGAGCCGATCAACTGGTATCGCACCGCGCTGCACGAGCTAGGCCACTGGACCGGCCATCGCAGCCGATTGGACCGTGATCAGAAGGGCGGGTTCGGATCGGAGGCTTATGCCAAGGAAGAGCTTGTTGCAGAAATGGCGGCGGCGTTCACTTGCGCTTCGCTCGGCATCGCGCCCACTGTGCGGCATTCGGATTATATCGCGTCATGGCTATCGGTGCTGCGCGGTGATGAGAAGGCGATCTTCCGCGCCGCCAGTCAGGCGAGCAAGGCGACCGACTTCCTGCTGGCCTTCGCGGGCGGCGAACAATGACCGCGCCTACGTCGCGCGAGGATCGGCTCCGCCTTCGTCGCGCCGAACGCGCTGTCGACCGGATGCAAGGCATGGACCGCAAGGTCTTCCTCGCGATCCGCGTCGATGAGCAAAGCTATCCGCAGATTGCCGGACGGTTCGATATCAGCGTCGCCGATGTCGAGCGCCATTTCGCGTCGAGCCTTCGCATCCTTATGAAGGCGATGGATGAGAAAGATCCGTGGTGGTGGAAATTCTGGCCGTGGTGACGGACGTTGGCCGGATGGCTCTTGCCATCCGGCCAACGGAATTACAGGGTGAAAACATGCGCACCGACCTCGATCATCTTCCCGCCAACAAGCAGCGCGAAATCGAGCGCGTGAAGACTATCATCTTCGAAGAATTCGCCGACACGATTGCGCTGGCGACAATGAGCTGGAAGAAGAAAGGGCGGATCGAGAAGCTTATTCTTTACGGCAGCTATGCGCGCGGCGGCTGGGTCGACGAGCCGCATACCGCGAAGGGCTATCGCTCCGACTTCGATTTGCTGATCATCGTCAGCGACAAAAGGCTCACCGACAAGGTCGATTATTGGCTCAAGGTCGAGGACCGGCTTAACCGGGAACTCGCTATCGACAAGACGTTGCACACGCCGGTCAACTTCATCGTTCACACGATGCAGGAGGTGAACGACGGGCTCGCGCACGGGCGCTACTTCTTCATGGACATCGCGAAGGACGGCATCGCGCTCTACGAGTCCGACGCCAAGGAACTGCACACGCCAAAGCCGAAGACTCCGCAGGAGGCGCTTGCGATGGCGCAGGAGTACTACGAAGAGTGGTTTCCTACCGCTTCGGATTTTCATGGCAGCGCGAATGATGCGGTAAAAAATGGAAAGCTAAAGCTTGCTGCGTTCTTGATGCACCAAGCCGCCGAACGCCTGTACCACTGCGTTCTTCTGGTCTGCACCTTTTACACACCGCACGTCCACAACCTCGGTTTTCTCCGAACCCAGGCCGAACGCATCGATATGCGGCTGGTCGACGCTTGGCCGCGCGAATTGAAAGCCGACCGATCGCGCTTTGAGAAGCTTAAGGAGGCTTACGTCAAAGCGCGCTACTCGAAGCATTACCGCATCACCGAAGAGGAACTCCTCTGGCTTGGCGAGCGCGTCGAAGAATTGGGCCGCGCCGTACATGCCATTTGTTCGGAACGGATTGCATCGCTAGAGGGTAAAGCAAAGTAGCTTAGACCTCGAAGGATGTTTGCAAAATGGAAGATTCCGAAACGCTGGTAACGCTGACCGCCGACATTGTCGCCGCGCACGTCAGCAACAATAATGTCGCTGTGTCGGATATTCCGCTGATCATCCGTTCGGTGCACGAGGCTCTTTCGGGTCTCGGCACCAAGTCGGCGCCGGAAGCGGAACCGCAGCAGCCCGCCGTCTCCGTGCGCGCGTCAATAAAGCCCGACTACATCGTCTGTCTTGAAGACGGCAAGAAAATGAAAATGCTTCGGCGCCATCTAGCGACCGATCACGGCATGACGCCGGACGAGTATCGCGCAAAATGGAACCTGACGAAGGACTATCCGATGGTTGCGCCTAACTATGCCGAGAAGCGCCGCGAGCTCGCAAAATCGATCGGTCTTGGAACGAAGGGGCGCGGCGGCGGCCGCAAGCCCGCCGCACGCGGCCGCGCCAAGACAAAATAGCCTTCGCGCTATCGGCCGCGATACGGCTCGCAGGCGATGCCGTCGTTGTCAGCATCCAGACCTTCCCGGTATCCCGGTTCACCGCGATAAATGGGGGCGGTTCCGGCCGCGCGCGCATCATCGCATCTGCGCCAATGATCGCCCGCTTCCGGCGCGCGTTCGCGCGCTAATCCTGCGGCGACGCTCGCTTCGCTCGCGACGTCGTAAAGATGCGCGCGTCCTTCGGGCGTCGTGCCGATCGATCCGATGCCCGCGAGCGCGCCGATGGCGCCCGCGCCCAGGAGTATATGCGCGCTCGATACGCGGGCGCGATTGGCTCTTCGATGGTTCCAGCGTCGTGCCATCGCGCCCGGCTACGCCATTCAGGTAAATATCCCGTTTGAGCCTAGCGCCGTACTTTCCTCGAACGCTCGCTTTCCGCGTCGCCGCCACAGCAGTAATTGCTGCTCGCGCATCTCGCCGCGCAGCGTCGCTGCGGCCTCGACAAGCAGCCCGAGGATCACAGCCCGATCATCTCCCGTCAGCTCGATCAGGTCGGCCTTGGCGACGAGCCCGCCGAGCTCGATCAGCTGGCGCGTGCGTTCGCGCCGCTTCACCTGCCACGCTCGCATGTCATGCCGCGCCGCCTTCGCCTGAAGTCGATTGCGTGCCTGCTCCGCTCGCCGAAGCGCCGCTCGCGTTGCGGCGAGCGCCCGGGCGAGCGCGGGCGCCGTCCCCGCGAAAGAAGGCAGCGCCGCTCTTGCGCCAAGCCTCCTTCCGCGATGCGTCAGCCGCGACGGCATCGAGCAGCGCGCCCGCAAGCTGTTCGATCGACAGCGCGCTTGCGCCGGTCGCGACAACCAGCTCGCCGAGCTGGCCTTGCTTCTTAGTCTTCAGCGTCTTCGCCTTGTCGGTGAGCGCTTGTAGTTCGGCGTCGAAATCACGCGGTTTACGCCGTCTGTCCTTCCTTCTCATGGAACGGACAGTCCAGCTATCGAGAGTCTCGCAGTACTTCAAGCGGTTGAAATCTCTTGGGACTTTGCGATCCCGAGCGCGATGAAATCGTGTGAGGGCGCGCTTATACGTCGTGCCGACGTGCTCGTTTTGCAGTAAATGGTAGGCCGCCATGGCGATCTACCATTTCTCCGCAAAAGTCATTTCGCGCGCTGCGGGCAGCAGCGCTGTCGCCGCCGCGGCCTATCGCTCGGCCGATCGCCTGCACGACGAGCGGCTCGGCCGAAGCCACGACTTCTCGAACAAGGCCGCCGTCGTCCATAGCGAAGTTCTATTGCCCGAGGGCGCCCCCGACGAATGGCGCGACCGCGAGCGGCTTTGGAATGATGTCGAAGCGGCCGAGCTTCGGAAGGACGCGCAGCTTTCGCGCGAAGTCGAGTTCGCCATTCCGCGCGAGATGACCGAGCAGCAGGGCATCGATCTTGCCCGCGACTTCGTAAAGAGGGAGTTCGTCGCCCGCGGCATGGTCGCCGATCTCAATGTCCATTGGGACATCGGCGCCGACGGTCTAGCGCGGCCGCACGCGCACGTCATGCTCACCATGCGCGAGATTCAGATTGGCGAGGACGGGGCAGCCGGGTTTGGCGCAAAGGTCAGGGACTGGAACCGCACCGAGCTGCTGACCCACTGGCGCGAAGCGTGGGCCGAGCACGTCAACGAGCGTCTCGCCGAACTCGATATCGATGCGCGCATCGATCACCGCTCGTTGGTGGAGCAGGGGATCGGGCTCGAGCCGCAGCATAAGATCGGCCCTGCCGCCTCGCGCATGGCGGGGCAGGGGCTTGAGGCGGAGCGGCTTCACGATCATGTCGAGATTGCGCGATCGAACGGCGAGCGCATTCTCGCCGATCCTTCCATCGCGCTCGACGCGATCACGCACCAGCAAGCGACCTTTACCAACCGTGACCTCGCGATCTTTGTGCACCGGCACAGCGACGGGAAGGAGCAGTTCGATGCGGTGATCGGTGCGGTGAAGGAGTCGCCGGATCTTGTCGCGCTAGGTCGGGATGGACGAGGCGAAGATCGCTTCACTTCTCGCTCGATGCTGGAGACCGAGCAGCGTCTCGAGCATGCGACCGCGAAGCTCGACGCGCGCCGCAATCACAGCGTTGCCGAGCGCTACCGCGATCTTGCGTTGGAACGCGCTCTCGGCCGAGGCCTGGAGCTATCGGCAGAGCAGTGCGGCGCGCTCGAACATGCCACCAGCGCGCGCGGGATCAGCAACGTCATCGGCTACGCCGGCTCGGGCAAAAGTTCGATGCTCGGTGTTGCCCGCGAGGTGTGGGAGGCCGCCGGCTACGAGGTTCGCGGCGCGGCTCTCTCCGGCATCGCTGCAGAGGGCCTCGAACAAGGTTCCGGGATTGCTTCGCGCACGATCGCGAGCCTTGAGCATCAGTGGGCGAATGGCCGCGAGCTTCTGACCAACAAACACATACTTGTCATCGATGAGGCGGGCATGCTCGGCACGCGGCAACTCGAACGCGTAGTCAGCGAGGCCGAGAAGCAGGGCGCGAAGATCGTCCTCGTCGGCGATCCGGAACAGCTCCAGGCCATCGAGGCGGGCGCAGCGTTTCGCTCGACCGCCGAGCGCCACGGTGCCGTCGAGATAACGTCGATCCGGCGGCAGGACGAAAGCTGGCAGCGCGACGCGACACGCGAGCTTGCTACGGGGCGGACCGGCGAGGCGATCGGTCGCTATGCCGGCGCGGGCTACCTTCATGCTGCCGACACGCGAGAAATCGCGCGCGGAGACCTTGTGGACGCATGGGATCGCGACCAGCAGCTGCATCCCAATGTTAGTCGGATCATTCTTACGCACACCAACGACGAAGTCCGCGCCCTCAATGACGAGGCGCGCGCACGGTTGCGGATGGGCGGCAGTCTCGGCCCTGATGTCGCGATGAAGGTGGAGCGCGGCGACCGGAGCTTCGCCTCTGGGGACCGCGTCATGTTCCAGCGCAACGACCGTGATCTCGGCGTGAAGAATGGCACGCTCGGCACCGTCCAGAGCATCGACCGAATGCGCATGGGCGTGTTGCTCGACGATGGCCGCAGCATTGCCTTCGACCTCAAGGACTACACGCATGTCGATCACGGCTATGCGGCGACGATCCATAAGGCGCAGGGCATGACCGTGGACCGCGTTCACGTGCTCGCGACGCCGGGGCTCGACAGGCACAGCGCGTACGTCGCGATGTCACGCCATCGCGAATCCGTCGATCTCCATTATGGCCGCGACGATTTTGCCGACCAGTCGAAGCTTGTGCGCGCACTCAGCCGCGAGCGCGGCAAAGATATGGCGAGCGATTATCTCGAACGAGAGGCGGCACCAGCCGCAGCGCCGAAGCGGAACATCTTTGCCGGCATAAAGGTCAGACGAATGCCGGAACTGTTTGTGCCATCAGGCCCGGCACCAACATCGCCGACGCGCGGGCCGCTCGACGGCGTACGCGTTGGCGCGCGTGCTTTGGACGCGCTCGCCCCGCGAAATCCGCTCGATCGGGCCGTCGAGACCTTTGTCCGCGCGGCGCAGGATGTCGAAAGGATGAGGCAGCAGGGGTATCGACCTTTGCGCCATCAGGCCGATGCGATGGAGCGTGCTCAGCGGGGTTTGAACGCTGCGCGTGAGCATGGGTCTGCCGACCTTGCAGAAGCAATGCGGAAGGACCCATCGTTGATGAGCGAGGCGGCGGCAGGGCGGACACAGCGTGCGATCCAGGCCATGGCGACCGAAGCCGAGATCCGCGTCGATGTGCAGGGGAGAGCCGATCGCTTCGTATCCGAATGGCAGTCGAACGCGCGCCAGCTCCGACACCTTCAGCGCGAGGGCGACTATGCACGAATGGACGCTGTGCGTGACCGACTCGACGGGATGGCGAAGAGTCTGCAGCGCGACGCGCAGCTCGAGTCGCTACTCCGAAATCGGCGCGCGGAACTAGGCCTGGACGCCCTGAGCAAGAAACCGCTGTCTCATGATCTTGCACAATATCTCCGCCCTTCACGCGGGATCGGAATCGGTATGTAAGTTTGCCTGATGACAGAAACTGCACCCCAGCCCGAACCCGAAGCCCCTTCCGTTGAGGACGCCGTAGAGGCGCTAATCCGCGGCCTCGCTGGTCTGCGATCTTCGGTCGATGGGTTCGCCAAGCTACAGCAGGAAATACACGGGCGCGACTATAGCTCGGAGCTGGGCCTCATTGCTGAACGATGGGAGAAGGCGCGCGAAGCCTTCAACGCGTTGAAGGAACGCCCCGCCTTGGCGCTCACACCAGAGAAGATCGGGCACCAGATCGAAATCGCTGGGCGGGACGGACGGGCGGCCGATCATCAAGCCTGGCGATCTGCTCAGCAGCGCCTAGACGATGCTGCGCGTTCGATCGGGACGGTAGTTAAATCAGCCCGAACGGCACAGGAGCAAAATCGGTGGCTCGCTATCGGAGTGGCTACGGCTTCTGTTTTAGCATTCATGGCGGGGTGCACGGTCCCGCCGCTCGTCGATCGCGCCGCGCCTGCGGAATGGCGTTGGACCGAAAAACGGGCTGCGGCACTGTTGGAGCGCGATGCCTGGAGTGCGGGACAGCATTTGATGCAGACGTCCGAGCCCGACCAATGGCGTCGACTGATGTCGGCTGCACGTTTTTACAAAGAGAACGAGGCGCAAGTTGCTGCGTGCGCCCGGCGCGCGAGGAAAAAGACGGTGCGCTGCGAGGTCAACGTAGCGCCGCAGGAGCCCGGCACCAAAACGACTGCTTAGCGCCTCGACTCGGCCGTTCCGGCCTCGATCGGGGCGCGGCCAAAAGCCGTCATCGACCTCGGTTTAGGATAGTAGGACCCTAGCAGGGTCGCATAGCCGAATGCCCGCAATGGAACCGTCGCCCATTAAAGCTGATCGGCCGCTACCGGCCAGTTGCGATCGGCGCGCTATCTGGATCGACTGTATCGCGCGCTTCCGTTCCGCTATGTCGCCGGCATGCAAGCGCCACCTATCCTGTACAGCTTCCGCCGCTGCCCCTATGCGATGCGTGCGCGCATGGCGCTAGCCGCTAGCAGGGTTGCCTATGAGCATCGGGAGATATTGCTGCGCGACAAGCCTGCTGCAATGCTGGCTGCCTCCCCTAAAGGCACCGTACCGGTGCTCGTCCTCGCGAACGGCGAAGTAATCGACGAGAGCATCGATATCATGCGCTGGGCTTTGGAACAGAAAGACCCCGAAGGGTGGATGGCATCTTTCGAGCCAGGCTTGCTCGCGGACTATGACTCCGCGTTCAAGCATCATCTCGACCGCTACAAATATGCAGCGCGTTATGGCGAGGATCCGCTGGCGCATCGCGCCGCCGGTCTGGCCATGCTTCTTCAGCTCGACGCACAGCTCGCCGACCGGGGTTATCTCGGTGGCAATGTGCGGGGGTTCGCTGACATCGCGATCTTTCCCTTCGTGCGCCAGTTTGCGGGTGTCGACCCGGCATGGTTCGAAGCGGAGGCACCGCGCAACCTGCGGGGCTGGCTGGACAGATTGATCTCCTCGGACGTGTTCGAACGGGCGATGGTCCGTCGAACGCTCTGGACGGCCGATGAGATCTGAAGTGGGGGCGGGTGACAAACTTGTGCGCCAAACTTTTCGTCGGATGGCTCTTCGCTATTTGATGCGTTCGGCGAGATTCGTGCCGCCTCCGAAGCTGAGCGCGACGGCGGAGATTACCGACATAGACGTGCGGTGCACTACGAACGTCCGCTTGTCTCAATCTCTTATCAAAAGCTGCCTCTTATCAAAAGCTGCCTAACCGCAAACGGCCAGCTCAAGCCACACCAGCAACCGGGGTTTGACTTGCTGGACCCCTGAAGCCGTCGTTCGATCACCAACCTCAAGCCGCAGCTCTGCACTGTCTTCGAGCCGGCGAGCGGAAGAAGATTCGTTGGGCGCCTCTTCGCTAATCGACCAGCGAACACCATATAGCGGAGCCCGGCATGCTGCCCAACGCGGGGCACCGCTTGTTGGGTCGAAGAAGGATGCTTCCGTAGCTCTATGCAATCGACCGACGAAACCTTGGAAGAACTAGGCTGGAAAGCTTGTTTCAGCGAGCAGATCACCAGCGAGGAAGCAGGGCAATGCCGCCCGGTCCGGGTGATGGCAGTCCACCGCGGCAAGATTGCCGTCGCGGGCGTGGGGGCGCATCGTTTCATCTCACCCTATATTCCCGGTGCCGGGCCCTTGGACGACCATCCGACGGTCGGCGACTGGCTGCTTGTCGACCGCGACACGCTGGAACCCATACGCGTCCTTCGTCGGATGAACTTGTTCAAGCGGCGCGCACCTGGTGATCCGCGGAAAGAGCAGATGATCGCCGCCAACGTCGACACGCTGTTCATCGTCGCCTCGTGCAACCAGGATTTCAGCGTCGCGCGGCTTGAGCGCTACCTGGTTCTTGCGCGTGAGGTAGGAGTGATCGCAGTCGTGGTTCTCACCAAGGCCGACCTGACGGACACGCCGGAGACTTTCGCGGCGGCGGCCCGCGCGATCGAGCCGGGGTTACGCGTCGAAACCGTCAACGGCCGCGATCCCGCCAGTGCCGCCCGCCTCGCTTCATGGTGCGGCAAGGGCGAAACCGTCGCGCTTCTCGGATCTTCAGGCGTCGGTAAATCAACGCTGGTCAACACGTTGCGCGGCTCGGACAGCATCACCACTCAGGCGATTAGGGCTGCCGATGGTACGGGGCGTCACACGACCACCGTTCGAGAGATGCACCGCCTCGATCGGGGCGGCTGGCTGCTCGACACGCCCGGCATGCGCGAACTGCAACTGTCGGACGCGGCCGAAGGAATATCGGAGGTCTTCGACGACTTCATCCAGATGGCGCAGCGCTGCCGCTTCTCGGACTGCGCGCATGGAGGTGAGCCAGACTGCGCAGTCAGGGCAGCGATCGCGGAGGGCACGCTGCCATTGGCGCGTTTCGATCGCTGGCGGAAACTGGCGGCCGAGGACGGTGTAAACAATGCACGTCGCCCGAAACGGTCCCGGTAACCGAAACGGCGCTGTCCCCTCCCGCCGATTTCTATCCAAAAGCCGACAGGCTGCAACCGGCCAATGTTCGCCTATTCAGCGTCCCTGGATAATCGAATCTGAGTGTTAGTGGGCGTTCGGAGGTAGGATTGCTAAGTGCCTTGTTGGGCCGAAACGATGGCGGTGACGATTCTAATTCCGAGACCATGCCCGGGGCGCGGAGCGGCTGCAATCGAGCCGAGACATCGATTCAAACACACGTTGCCAGTCCGCAGCCGGGATACTGGGCCCATCGTCGACAAATCGAATTAGGACGCCGTCGCCGTCAGGTTCATCGGAATATGGGCGTGATGTCCCGCGGGCGCATGTACGCCAGCTTGTCCAACAAATTAGCGAGCGCGCCGGAGCCGCCGCTTTTCGCCCATCGCTGGCGCGCTGTCGCAGTCACGGGTTAGCGCGAAACCCGCGATCCTCGAGCGATGGCTGATAGGTGGCTACCATTTCGTGATGCGGCAGTATCTCAGCCAGCTTTGCCCGCGCGGCGATTTTGAACGGATCAGGCCCGCGCTCTATCGCGCGAGTTGATCGCTCGGGGGCGCCTGAGAGCTTGCACGGCGGGCGCGCCGCGCTCATTGTGTCTTCATGGCAACGCCATGCTGAACAACTGGCTTCCCTGGGCTCTGCTCTCGGCTTGCTTCGCCGCACTTACGGCCGTCTTCGCCAAACTCGGGGTCGAGAAGATCGACCCCAATTATGCCACCTTCATCCGCACGCTCGTGATCGCGATCTTCATCGCCGCGCTATTGCTTGTGACCGGCGGCTTCCAGTCGCCGGCAACGTTGCCGCGACGCGCGTGGCTTTTTCTCATCCTGTCGGGCCTTGCGACCGGCGCATCCTGGCTCTGTTACTTCCGGGCTATGAGCCTGGGGCAGGCAGCCGAGGTCGCGCCAGTCGAAAAAATCAGTGTTGTACTTGTCGCGCTGTTCGGGGTCTGGTTCCTAGGAGAAAATCTGTCGATCCGTGCCTGGCTCGGGGTCGGCCTGATCACCGCGGGCGTCGTGCTCATCGCGTTCCGGCCGGCCTGAGTGAGGCCGCGCGGGAGCGTTGGCCGAGTTTATTGTCCCGCGGCGCCGATTGTGCCGCTGAGTGCTTCAACAGCCCATTGTGGACTCAGCACGATCCCAGACTTGTATATGGTGTCGAGGTGTTGATGGCGTGCGTACCGACGCGAATAGGCTATCGTCCAAGGATACCGATCAGTTTGGCTTCGCTATAGGCAACAGCGCACATCGCAAACTATCGATCACGTCTTCTTTGGCGGACCAGAGCCAAATGTGAGAAAGCACAGTTTCATACCAAACCCAAACATATTGGGAATGCCAGATAAGTTCGCCCTCGATAAGGTCTTCGCCGTCGAACCATTCGGGCAATCCAAGGCGCGCATCCGGGTTCTCCTTAGCAAAAGTCTCAAGCAGATGACGGTACATGAACCCTTCGCCGTCGGGCGAGCCCCACAGAATGAAGGCCCATCCCTGAGGACCAGTGTTTCCAAACTGCGGTGACGGTTTAACCGGGTCTACTTTATAATAGCGAAACACGGCTGTCTCCGGCCGCTTAACTTCCTCAGGATGTTTCCTTCTAAGCCATCTAAACACTTATCCACCTCCGACGTCCGCGCTCACGTACGCCCTATGGCCAGCAACGGCTATTAGTATCGTAAGCCACCGTTCATAATGCCCGAGTTCGGTCGAGTTCGGTCGTCAGACCCATTTTCGGCCGGCCGTAGCGCCTACTGGCTCGCGTCTTAGCGTTTCGTTGCGTGTCGTGTGACACCGTCCTTGTGGAGCAGCGGAGAAATTGGAAACGTAATCCCCAGTGCGATCCCAGGTTCTAGCCACCATGGAGAGTCGTCCGGCAGAATTAACCTATAGCCAATAAGCCCGCATAAGATTCCGATAATAACAGCGTAGCGACGAAGAAACCTGAAAATCACTTCGCGTCTTCGGCGAGCTCATCAGCATCTTTAGTCCGCACCGTGTATGTCCGCAATCGGTCGCTTCGGATCATTGCCATCCGGCCCGTCGCGACCGTCCGCTTCTTTTAATCGTCCGCCAAAAGCAGCCTGATTGCGAACGGCCATCGTTTGTCACCGAGGCCGGATCGGTGGCGAAAAGCTGAGACGGTGTAGGAAGCGGAGGGCACACAATCGGGCCAGGGATGGGTGGGGATGCAAGCTGACCGGAAGGCAGGCGTGGGTACGCCACGCGCATCCATACAGCGAAAAGGCCGCGCCAGTGGAGCGCGGCCTTTTCGCCAGGGGATTCATTTTGTTATGCGACAGAGAGACGAGTGCTCCTCGTGCGGCAGCGCATAGAAAAGCCAATGCCGGCAAAACCGAATATCATCATGGCCCACGTTGCAGGTTCAGGAACAGCCGTAGCCGCTAAGACGTAGGAGCCGTCGCTGTTTCTAGTCAGCGCTCCACCATCGTCCGAGGTCAACGTGAATGCTGGGTCAAGAGTAATCGACTGCAGTTTGACGGTGCTGAAGAAATCAGTTTGTCCATTGGTATAAGCTGATACCAAAGAAACGACCGTGAACGGCCTTCCCACATCAAGATCGACTTCAAATTCGAGCGGTTGATTATTAAAAGTTGTGGCAGACAGGCATGTGAATGTCGGGGCAGGACAGGCGGCTTTTGCGGCCCCCGGTATCATAAAAGCCGCTCCTTCGTTTCGGTACCCTGGATGCTCTGGAAGCACGTTTAACGACGTTAATCTGCCCTCCGACCGTAAGTAGAAGACGTCATTTTGAAGCAAGATATCATCCGCGGTTCCGTAATAGCCGGCGAGGTAGACGCCCAGGTTCTGCGGCGTGGATGTCTGTGGAAAAAACGCATTAGGTCCGGGGGTAAAGCCGCCATCCACATTGAATGTATAGCGAATGGTGGCCGTCGTTCCGGGGCCGATCACAACACCATTTACGGCGTACAGTGAGAGGGCGGCCGCGAATGCGAGGCCTCCGGCGGGCGGTGGCGACGACAAGTTGGATGTCGTCTCGATTTTATTAAGCCAAGGACCAGTTTCCGAACGCGCAGACGTCCAAAACCCAACATCGCCTGATTTGGATGAAACGAGGTTTGTAGAGGTCGTGTACTCGGACGAGGTCGCAATTGCCTCGTACCCACCCTCTTTGGCGTAGGTGATGGCATAACCGCCAATTAATTCAGCGCCGTAGGCTGAATTAATGTCTACCGCGTATGAAGCCGCCAGAAGAGCGGCAGCGAAAGCAAGTACGCGTAGCTTCACGGACGAATCCCCCTGCGGATTATACTCAATGCTGAATTAACTATCATATGCGCGATCGCCCGGCAAACTTGAACAGCAGGTCTAGTGTGGGAGGCGTGATCTTTCGGGCATATGATGAAGCCCGTGATCTTGCCGCTCACTATTTCGATCCAAGTGGCCTCTAGCCGATGGTTGGCGTTGCTGAAGGTGGCCAGAGGAACGTCACGAGAACAATAAGATAGCCAAGTGAAACGAAGCCCTTCCGGCATGTGACATGTGGGCGTCCTCATCGTGCTCGAGGAAAGCAGGCCGAAGGATCACGCGAACTGACTCTAACTGGGACAATGGTGGACGCAGAATCTTCCCAACCTATGTTAAGTTGAGATGCTGTAAGGTTTACAGGCAATTGACTCTATCGCGCCCATCAATAACCGTCGCGCTACTCCGATCTCTGGACAGCGACCCGAAGGAGATCAGGTGGGGGACTTCTTTCGGCTTCTCGGAGACGCTGAAAGTTGGGAGGGGCCTTGTCGAAAGACAGGCCCTTTTTCGTTATAATATTGTCTTCGCTCCAGGTAATGCGCGCTGTGCGTGTTGACGTCTCCGAACAACCCGACTGCGCTCTACCCCTTTGAGCCACTCAAAGCCGGCAAACTGATCGGCAGTTGCTGTTCTTCTGTCGGTCTCTGCCGGTACGCTGGAGCTCGGACCAAGAGAGTGGGCGCGGATGCAGGAGCATCTGCATTGCCGAAAGATCGCGCGATCGACGGAACGAGACCGTCCCGGTTTGCGACAAATTGCCGCCAATGTTGTAGAAGTTGGACTCGCTACCGCATCCAGATCGGCATATCCTGCGTGCGGCTGGTCCGCGCCCGTGGTCGAAAGCGGGTGCCTAAGAGCAAAACGATGTGGCAGATTTCGGACTAGGAATTTGGTCGCGCTCGCCAGCCACTAATAGGAATAGCCACGCCTGCGCCCCCTGCGTGATACGATGGCGTTGTAGCGGCCGGTGATAGCTCACGGCCGGTCACTGCGAAGGACCGCAGGCATATGCTTGGCCTACCAGCCCCGCGAGAGGCGTCGGAGGGTCGGCTCTGAATCGACGGCGGGAAATTGGCCCGGCGACGGCTAAAGCATGTCGAGGAGATCGATACGGTGGTTCTTTCTAAGCGACCCTAGGCCCAGTGTTTGAGCGCGCCCTTATCTTGCAGGTTCGAGATGAGGAGAACCAATGCCGCGTTCCAGGCCTCGATCTGTTCGACCGAAGCCGGTTCAGCTCCCGCGTCCGCCAGTTCGGCTCCGCGAACGGTGATGCGGCGCTGTAGCTCGTCGGTCAGATCGTTCTCACGCTGAATTGCGTCGAACGTCTGGATCTCGATGCCTTCACATTCGACAATCCATTGCATTGTTTGAACGAACGCCCAAGACCGAGCCCGGTGCTCGTCGAGCAAAGCCTTGTCCGTCGGATCATCGCTATTGATGAGGAAGTCGAGCCACGCGGTCATCGGATGGGCGGTCCCAAGAGCGACGAGTTGACCAGTGCCGCCTTGTCAGACGTGCTCGTCAGCATGACGAATTTCATAGCATATCCCCCACCTTACCATTCGAACGCAACGGCAAAAAACCGGTCCGCATCGCTCAGTAGCCGTTAGTCCGCCTCGTTACCCCTTTGAAACTCCGCTGGCAGACTGAAGGGGGGCGCGATCAATATCAACGAAAAATGGCAGAAAACCGCGAAAAAATGTTGCGGGCCCTACCTGTTTCTTTTCAATGACTTAACCGCTGGGAAACCATGAACTAGACATCAGCCCATCGTTTTTTGCTCGTTCGTGAGTTTGAAGAGAGACTCTGATTCAGGTCGGGATGAATTTGTTGGCAAAATGCCGCAGTTTTCCGGGATCCGGATCAAAGCCAGGCGCGATCGCCGCTTTGCGTCGAGCGGCCACCGCCCTCGCTAGACTATACTGGCATCGCAAACGGGTTTGTCGCGTCGACGCTGACCACTTCAGCTTCGCGCCCGCGCAGGAAAGCAGAAGGCAGCGGCAGGGCGGCTGCTCAGATCGACCGATCCAATGCAAGTTGGCCAAAGTGGCGCGGATTCAGCCACGCGGGGACTGATGTGCCGTCATGAATTGAATTGATCCATTAAAGGCTGAATGTGCTGTCAAAATCGGGCTCTTGGGAGCGATTTTCAGCGGTGCGCGAAGGGGAGGGGGAAAGAAGTCGAACCAGTTTGGGATTCCTCCCACTTTGCCGCGCTGGACAGGGAAAAATATTTCTGACATCGATTGCTCATAGGCATCTTTGTAGGCCCCTTCGTCTAGCGGTCAGGACGCGGCCCTCTCACGGCTGAAACACGGGTTCGATTCCCGTAGGGGTCACCATCGTTAATCCGATCGCGCTCGCTGGAAGCCGGGGCAGGCGCCAAGCAAGCGAGGCTGCCGACCAGTCTCCGCCAGGTGGGGCGGGCGGATCGCTGCCGGCGCAAGCGAGAAAACTCCCATACCACAGGATCGGCCGATGCACCCACACGACCCACGGCGGTGTATGGTGCGGCGGCCGGACCCACATCAAAGCGATCAAGTTGATGAATGTTTGCGTCCGTCGCCGGACGACTAGATTTTCGCCGAGCGCTCGTAACCCGACCGTTCGCCGACATTAGACCGAGCTTCCGGCAAAAAGGCCGCGCCAGTGGACGCGCGGCCTTCCGGCATTTTCATGCAGCCCCCTGGCGTCTTTTGGTCGGTTAAAGTCGCCAAAGTTGGCGCAATCATATCCAGAATGGCAGGATCGTCAATTAGCCTAACGGATAGTGCCGATCATTCTGAAACGGCTTCGCCTCTTCTGTTGATCGTCCGGCAACGCGCTGATTTTGCCTTCGCATCTCGCGGCTGCCGGCTTCGACGCGACCGCATTCGCGGTTGTTCCTCAGCGCCTTGGCGGGCGATCGTCTTTAGCCAATCGATCTCGGATCTGATATCAGGATTTCATGATTTGCGCTGGGAGCTGCCCGTTACAAGGCCATCAAGTTCAAGGCGCGGTCGAAACGAGCCAAGGGGTGGACGCTGATATGCATGCGGCCGAAGTGCCCCATTCTTGGTCATTTTAGTGTTTTGGTTATTCCCTCATGCTATCGGCGGCTCATGGAGATTCCGCGCGACGCCATCTACTTTGATCAACTTGCCCGCGTCGCACGGGTCAAGGCCGCTGAATGCGGAGATCCGGTTCTTGCCATCCGGCTTCGAGAGCAGGCGATCAAACATGAGCGGACCGCTCGGAAGCTTCGCAGGGAGGAATCACCTTCCTAGATTGCTGTGTCGCGCGGCCCAAAAAGGCCGCGCCAGTGGAGCACGGCCTTTCCGGCATATGCATGCAGCCCTCCTTGCCTCGCCGGGGGAACGTGAGTCGCAGGGCAAGTGAAGATTGACCCGAAATGGGGCAATCGTCAACGCTCGCCAAATTCTGATATCCGCTGGAATTGCTGATACACCGTCGCCCGCCGGCCATCGTAGCGAACAAAGCGCGACTGATCGTCTGACGTTGGCGCCTACCCGGTCGGGTTCGCTAAACTGTGCGGAGCCGGCGCCTGGAGTTCGCTGCGCTGCGGGTGGAGAAAACGAGCGGCCCCCGAGACGAGGGCTGGACCAAAAGTTTGTATCTATCCCAAGCTTATAGCGAACGCCTTCGATCCGTGTATCGGATAACCGGCCCCTGGCAGTCTCGACGGGGGATTGGAAACGGGTCGGTCCGGCCCCTCACGCGTCGAAGGCTAACGGCTCTGGCCATGCTGACTGATGTTAACTCGTGCGTCGCAACACCGCCCTGTCTCTTTCGATAGCGATCTTCATCAGGTCACCTAAAACCGCCCATGGCGATCAGGCACTACCGCGCAACCACCCGGCCAGTTACAGCCGCGGACGAGGCACCGGAGCCGAGCGAAAGCGGTGTCTTTAAAACCTATGTTAAGTTAGGATGCCGTAAGGGCAATTAGCAGTTGACTCCCTTATGTCCGTCGATAATCGTGACGCCACTCCGATCTCCAATGCGACCCTAAGGAGATCAGGTGGGGGACGGTCTTCGGTGTCTCCAAATCCATCGAAAGCCGGGAGGGGCCTTGTCGAAAGACAGGCCCTTTTCCGTTATTGGGCAATCACCCATTTCAGGTCATCGAGACATTTTCCGGGCTGTAGAATATGCGCTTCCGCTCCCGGCCCCCCGCGTACCGGCGGGGTGTTGCTTGTCGCCGAGCAACAGGGCAGTGGTGGCGGTACGGTCGACCGCTTCTGAAAAAAGATAACCTTGGCCGAGCAAGCAGCCCGCAGAAATCAATTCCCGGACCTGTTCTTCCGTTTCAATGCCTTCCGCGATAACCCGCATCTCGAGCTTGCCGGCAATCTGGATCAGGCCCTCGACGATCGCCATCCCCGCATCTCCCGGTGCAAGCCGCGCGATGAAGCTCTTGTCTATCTTCAGGATATCGACGGGAACGGTCAAAAGATGCGTGAGCGAGGCGTAACCCGTACCGAAATCGTCGAGCGCAACGCGCAGACCCTTGGCGCGAAGCGCCTCGACAGCCCGTTGAACGATCCGGTCGCCTGCACCCATATACACCGTTTCGGTGACCTCCAGGATAACGTGCTTCAACGGCACGCCCTCCTTCTCGAATGCGTCCGCCAGCAGGCGGTCGAGCCTTCCGCCATGCATGTCCGCTGAAGATATGTTGATACCGACGTGTTGGAAGGCGATGCCCATGTCGAGCCATGCGCGAACGTCCGCTGCGACGAGTTCGATCATGCGCGCTGTCATCGCCACCGCGACATGCACATCCTTGGTCGCTTCCTGGAAATCGGCGGCGGAAATGACCCGATCGCCAATCCGCATTCGGCATAGGGCTTCGAGCCCCATGATCTCGCGCGTATCGAGCCGCACGACCGGCTGATAATAAGCGTCAATCCGGTGCTCGCGAAGCGCTGCGTCGACGTCGCGGATGTCGCTGAGACGGCGCGTAATGTTTGTGCCGAGGCCCGGCCAATAACGCACATAGCCGCCGCGGCCCGTCTCCTTTGCGTGATAAAGCGCGAAATCGGCGTTCTGACGAACCCTTTCTGCGACCCGGTCTCCGAAGGCGAGTGAGGCTCCGCCGATCGTCGCGCGCGGCACGATGACATGCGCTCCGCATTCGGCGGGCTCGGCGAGCGCGGCGAGGATCTGCTCGGCGGTGCGATCAAGATCTTTCGAGGAGACCGCCGATTGAAGAACCGCGGCGAATTCGTCGCCGCCGATGCGAAAGCTTGCGTTCGGTGCCACCGCTTTCGCAATCCTTTCGCCAGCGATCGTAAGAAGGCAATCACCCGCATGATGGCCGAAGGTGTCGTTCGCGACTTTGAGATTGTCGAGATCGATGACAAGCAAGGCCCAGTCGCCCGGTACACCACAATCCAATGACCCGAGCGCAGCATTGAACGCCGCTCGATTGGGAAGCCCGGTAAGGGCATCTGTTAACGCGCGCTGCTGGTGGGCTTCCATGCGTTGCTCGCGCTCAAGCGCGATCGCGCACAGATGAACGCATTGCCTGACAATTTCCCGCTCAAGCTCCGTAGGTCCCCGGCATTCGCGGTAGTAAAAGGCGAAAGTACCTACCGCTTCACCGGTTGCATCCAGTATCGGACTTGACCAGCATGCCCTCAAGCCGAGCGGCAGAGCGAGATGTTTATAGTCGGCCCAGCGCGAGTCATTCTCGATATCGGTGACGGTCACTTCGGACCGAAGATAGACCGCTGTCCCGCACGATCCGGCGGATGGGCCTGGTTCGATGCCATCGAGGGCGGCGGAATAGCGAGAGGGAAGGCTAGGGCCTGCCAGCGGATGTATGATTCCGGCACCGTCGATCGTGAGCACCGAGCAGATGGCGTCGGGAATGAGCATCTCAGCTTCGATGCACAACCGCGTGGAAATATTTACCAATGAGTCGCCCTTGGCGATCATTTCGAGAATGATGTTCTGAAGTTTTAACATCGTTTCCTCATGCGCCGCACCAGCAACGAACATGACCCGGACGAAGCTTAGCACAATAGCTTGAACCGCGGAGCTTAAGTTTGGGTCGTCCAATTCGAACGCTTTGCGGTGGCCAGAATAGGAGAGGCCACTTCATCACCTGGATATTTAAGTCGCGCCACTGTCGATCAGTTGACCGGCGGTGTCCGCAATCGGCGAGTTCACGTCGCCTCCGTATCCGTGGCTGGAGAGAGACCTCGGCACATGCGAAATCCGCCGAGAAGCTCGTGGGCCCGCGGCTGTTAGATACAAAGTCTCGAATATGCTGCCCGAAAGTGCGCGGCAACGAACTGGCGTCCCTGCAAGCTCACGGAGATTTGACCTCTGACTTGCCGCCTCGAGCAAAGCGGCCATGTCTAGTCTATAAACTGGTTGAAGATTTTGCCCGGGAGAGATTTCATGAAAATTCGCCGGCGACGTGGCAGCATCTTGGTTCCTACCCCGGGCCATCAGCGGCTGAAACATCCCGGCAAATTCAATTGTGTCACCAACCACGCGGGCGTGGCCAGGGCTGTGCAAGAACGAAGGATTGGATCTCCATGGTAGCCGACTTCGCTCGTCGGATTCGACGGAAGGAAGATTGCCTCGTTATTCAGTCGTCCGGTTCGATCTCGTGAAGCGTCCCGCTGTTAAGCCGAGTTAGTGGGCTTTCGGCTTCAGCTGGCACATTGCGCGTCGAAGCCGGCGGACGGCGCGGAATGTCTTTCCAGTCCCACCAGCTATCGGAATATTTTTTGTAATTTACTCTCGGATCGTACAGAGGATCGGCCGCAAAATCCAGATCGGCGGCTTCGCTCGCTCCCATCGAATTCAGAAGCTCGAACGCCGCGACATACGCATCGCGACGGGCGCTTGTTAAAGCGATCTTGCTGTTGAGAAATTCTTGCTCCGCGTTGAGTACATCAAGGATACTGCGAGCGCCGACCGTTTGCTCGAACTTGACGCTCTCCAAGGCTTTTCCGCTCGAAGTAACTGCGGATTCGTTTGCAGAGATAGCACTTGTGGCGCTGCGCCAGATGGAAAAAGCGGTTCGGGTGTCTGCCACCACAAGCCGTTCGACGGCAATGGCCTCCTCGATATATTGCGACCTGATTTCTTCATTGAGACGCGTACGCGCGCTCGCAGCGCCTCCCTGAAACAAGGGAATCCGTACCGTCAGTCCCGCCGCGATGTTCGTTTCGCTGTTGGGTGTGGTTCCTGAAGGAAGGCCCGATGCGCTGTTTGCTGTCCCAAGCGCGTTGTCGTTGTCGACCGTGCCAACGACGGAAAGCGTGGGCAACCTTGCCGCTCTTGAAACGGCTACGTCATAATCCGCCGCCCGGGCGCGAGCCGCGAATGCCACGATGTCGGCGTTGTCAGCCAAGGCCGTTTGCACTGCAAGTTCGGAACTCAAGGGCAGCGGCGGCAACGCAGGCAGTGGTTCGAGGTCGCCCGCTCGAGCTCCCACAATCCGTTCGAAATTCTCCTCCGATGCTTGCAGCCGTCCTTCCGACGTTGCGAGATTGCTCTTGGCCACCTCAAGCCGGGTTTCGGACTGCGCCACGTCGGTCAGGGTAAGGTCCCTGACGCCGAACCGGTCGCGGGTAGACTCTAGGTTCATCGCCAGGATCCTGACCTGAGACTGGTTCAGCTCGCGGATCTCGCGATCGCGTAGCACGTCCGCATATGCTGCGACGGCTTCGGTCAAAATGTCGCCTTCGGTCGCACGCAGCTCGGCGCGCCCAGCAATCACGCGCGTCCGTGCGGCACGAGTGGCGTTCCGAATTCGTCCGCCGGCAAATACAATCTTCGAGAAATCGACAGTGGAGCGCAAATTTCTCCCACGCGCGCCCAGGGCCCTCGTGGTGTGAAGATCTTGGGTGAAGGTCGAACCCGCGAATATTTGCGGATTCCCGGCAGACCGTTCCAAGGCGACGATATTGTCGAGCCCGCGCAGCTCAGCGCGCCGTGCCATCAGAGTGGGATTGGTTTGATAGGTGTTCGACAGGGCCTGCCGTAACGACCCCACTTGCGCCCCGCTCGACAGAAGGGGAAGATCTGGCTCGTCCATCGACCGCGGTTCGCTACCGCCAGCAACCGTCTCTATGGGACGCTGTACAACCGACAAAATCTCGGTTGTAGCGGGTTCATCCCGCCGTTCAGCATTGGCCATCGTCGCCCGGTCATCTTGCACATCGCCATCCGCTTGCGCAAGGGAGCGCAGACCGAAAGTCGGAGCCGATGGTCGGCATGCGGGACACGCCTCCGGCGCAACATTTACAGCGTCATATATTGCATCGGAGCCCCGTTCTTGAGCGGCCCTTGCCGTACCCGATGGATTGTCCGCCTGTCTTGCCGCAGCCGGTTCGAAAGCAGGTTTCGACCGTCCTTCCATCGAGAGCGTGTCATGCACCCGAGGGGCAGGCGGATGGGCTGTCTCACTGGTTCGTACCGTGATGTTCAAGCCAATCACTTCATCGATGGACGTTGTGCTGGCCAGGACGCTGCGTCTTGGGTCCGCCGGTCGGTAAGACGGAGGCGTGACGATCGGCCCGTCGACGGCATGTCCCACGGTCCGCGCATGAGCCGTTAGCAGAAAGTCGCCAGCGTTGCGCGACGTGCCAGCTATCTTCGCAAACTCGGCAAAGCTCATCTCTCCGACGGACTCGGCGGGATGGATCGTTGCGACAGTCTGCGTGACAGAGAGGCAAGAGCAGGCCGCCGTCGCTGCCTTCAGCCAGGACCAGGGCATCAATGTACGAATTCCCGGAACGAGCGCATCTCAATTGGGACTGCCATAATAGGTCCAATATTGAAGTTGTACTTCGAGTCTCGGATTGCTCGCCGCGTCTGGCGTGCTTGACGATGACAAAGCATTTAAGGTCGTCGTCATCGTCAGCCCGATCAGTGCCTTCCGGAATCCTCCACGGGTAGCACAGCCAGCTTCCGGCCGAACGGCAGGGCGTCCAGCATGATCGTCATTCCTTTCGCATTTTTTCGCTGGAAGGCCACGCCAACCTTGACGAAAATATCTTTGCCTCCGCCCTCGCGCTCTCTGATCGAAAAAACTTCGAAGTCGGGTCCAGCACCTTCACTCATAGCAATTTACTCCAGAATAATAGTGGCTTCTTTATGCAGAAATTCTGCGCGTTTCGTACGCAGGGTCAAATATCGATACGGCCATTTGCTGTTTCAACAGCCGATCAGCCAAAGTGTTAATTGTCGCCAATCGTATCATGAAGGTTGTCGGCATCTACCGGCCGTCTACATCTTGCAAGGCGACGACATTGCCTGCAGGAATGAGGGTTATCTTTTTCTCCGTCAGTATGCCGTTGCTGAGCGTGAAGCGTTTCGATGTATCGAAATTCTTCAGGGGGAGGCGTGTCAAAATTATCAGGATGCCTCCACGTTTCAAAAAGCGCGTGATTTTTCCTTTGAGTTCATTTCCGAGCCCGCTGCGGAACGTGGCATCTGGCTCGTCGAGGATCAGCACTTTCGGATCCGGGTAAAAGGCGCGCGCCAAGGCGAGTTGATGGCGCTCGCCTTTTGAAAAGATGCTGCCGATTGCGTCGAGACGCGTGGCATAGCCTTCTGGAAGGGAAATGATGCGCTTGTGAATGCCCGCAAACTGCGCTGCCTTGATCAGGCGCTGTTCGTCCGGCTCAATCTCAAGCCCGGTTATATTCTCCTCGATCGAGCCCGCAAAGAAGTCGACACGCTGCGCTACATACCCGAATGTGCCGGCAGCATCGTTGATCGAGAGGCGCTCGATATCGACATTTTCAAGTAGAATTTTGCCGTTGGCGCGCTGGAACCGCCCGATCAGGGTTTCGGCCAGCACGGTCTTGCCTGCACCGGCACCGCCGACGATCGAGACCGATGATCCAGGGGGGATGGTCAAATTCACGTTGTTCAGCAGCAGGTTTTTTGTGACCGGACAGCGAGCCCTGACCTGGGCCAGGTGCAGGCTTGTTTTGCCGCTTACCGGCGCGGTCGGCGGTTGCTGTGCGCCGAGTATCTTGTCCAGGTTCCTCCAGTTCGATTTTACCTCGCCTATGTCGGACACTTCCTTCATGAAACGTTCGGTCGGGCCATGCACGAGGCGGGCCAGACGCATACAGGCGACCATCGAGCCGATCGTCATTTCCCCTGAAATCGTCAGATACGCACCCGCTGCCAAAACGGTGTAGGGCAGGAAACGAGAAATGTGGCGCGACAGGATCGAGAACCACGCATTCCAGTCGTTCGCCTCCACAGACGCATCGCGGGATCGCCGGCGGGCCAGCACCCACCTTTTATTGAAGGCCGCAGTCATCTGGTGCGACTCGATGACATGCGGTGACCGCGCCAGCGTCTCCTTGAGCTCGGAGACCCTGTTGCTTGCTTCGGAGTGACGCTCCTCACGAGAATTGTCGAGGGAGTCCTTTATCGCGCGGACAAGCACCACCACCGCGATCCCCGCCAGCACAATCCAACCGACGAATGGGCTGATTATAAAGACCGCCACCAGGAACAAGGGCGACCAGAAAAAATCGAGCATTGTGACCAGTGAGCCGGAATGGAAAAAGCTTCTGAGCTGATCCACTTCGTAGAGTCCGGCAGCGGGCCTTCCCTTGGATCGGTCCAAATAGGCGCCGCGGTCGGAAGCGCCGAATATCTTGTCTTCGACCCGCTCTTGGAACCGCGCCCCGAAGCGAGCCAATATTCGCCTTCTCGAATAGTCTATGAGCGCCATGAAGGCATAGACCATGACCAGCAATATCAGCAGCGAAACGAGGGTAGGAATGGACCGCGAGGGTAGGACCCTGTCAAAAATCACGATCATGAAAAGCGGACCGATCAGCCTGAGCAATCCGTAGATGAGGCTCAGGAACACCGGAAAATACACGAGGTATCGAAGGTCGTGAAATATCCCGCGTAGCACGCTCGATTTTCTAGTCGTAGCCAAGGCCCCACTCCCACAGCTAGGCGTTTAAGTGATGCTCGGCGCTACTTCTTCACTTGGTTGACGTTGAAAGAAATGATGATGCGGTCGGCCGCCCTGCCGATCTCTTTCGAGAGGTTCGACGCCACGCCGTGGTAGAGCCACGCGGGGAATATGATCATCCGCCCTGGAATTGGCTTGAAGTTTGCCTTTGTCCAGCATTCGCGCGGGCGCTTTTTCTTCGTCTCATACTTCGGCTGGTTCATCACCAGCGCTGTGCGCGGATCGGTAAATTCGATGTTGCCGGCATTCTCAGGCGCTTGGACGTAATACACGCCGCTCCAGAGGCTGTTTGGATGGCAATGGGCGCGGTTTCCGTTCCCGGGAGGATTGATGATCGACCACATCGAAGTGACTTTGAGAACATGGTCCTTCGAGTAGCTCAAATCATCCGATATCCGGGCCAACGCCGAATTAATCTCTGCCATGATCGCAGCATAGTCGGAATTCTTGTGCAAATTTGTTGCGCTGTGCCAGCTGCCAAGCTCAGCGGTGTTCGACTTGTTGTGCGTACGCCCGCTGTCGCGCTCGGCATATATCAAATCGAGTAACGTCTTGTTGAGATCGTTGCATTGCTGCAGATCGTTCTGAAATATAAGGGTTGGAAAATGCGGCTTCTGGATGAAGCCTTCCGTTGCGGCAACCGGCTTGCTCTTGCTGGCCGGTTTCGGCGCGTCAGCCACCACTGGTGCAAGGGCCACGTTCCCTGCTGTCATAACCTATCTCCCCACGCAATTAACTTCGTAAGAAAACGCTGCGAGGGATCGGAAAGTCAGGGAACCGGGTGGCCACCATCCTTCGCCGATTTCTCGTGCGTGCAGATTATTGTGTTTTTGGCGGCCCTCCGTACATATGGCTCGCCAAAAATCTGGAAGTCAACAAAGATTTGCAGGCCGTCGATCCGGAGAGCGGTGCCGTGTCAATGTGGAACGTGAGCGAAACAAGTTCTTTATCTCTCGTTGCTGCTGGCGCAAGTTGGCCATTCGGGCGGAGTCGGCATAAGCAAGACCATATGCACCGTCGGCGACTCGGGTTTTGAGTGACTAGGTTTCCTGTGGGGAGGAGGCGCGCGTGAAGGATTTTTCGAAGCACCGCCATATGCTTGGCTTTGGATAGGGTGGCGCAGCAGGAAATTACAGGGGGGTCGAGGCCGACGCGCTTTCCGATCCTGGCTTGCGGGGACGTTTTGCGATCATCCCTTAACGCGTGGCGGTTGCGCAGGACGCACGCTGCGGCGCCAGCATAAGGTTTCTCTCACATGAACTCTCAGATCGACACCGATCGCCGCTCCTGGACCGTTCGCAAGCCGCTCATGATCGGTATTTTGGCAATCGTCGGGTTGTTCGGCGGCGTATTTGCCTGGGCTGCCACATCTGCCATTTCAGGCGCCGTTCTGGGAAAGGGGAAGGTGGAGGCATCGGGTAACCGGTTTGCTGTTCAACACCCGGTTGGCGGCATCGCTGCGGAAATACTCGTTAAAAACGGTGACAGGGTGAAGAGCGGCGATGTCGTCTTGCGACTCGACGATCCCGTGCTGCATTCGGAGCTGGAAGCAGTTGAGAGTGAGCTATACGAACTTCTCGCCAACGAAGCGCGTCTGGAAGCCGAAGTCGAAAATCGTAGGACTCTGACGTTCCATCCTATTTTGCAAGCAGCCGCGATCGACAACCCATCCGTAAATGTCCTCATACGCCAGCAGCAACAGCAACTGGATTCGCATTTTAATTCGCTCAGTACGCAATTATCGCTGGTGCGCACCAAAAGAACGCAGACCTCCGAGGAGGCTGGAGGTGTTCATGCCGCACTTGCGGCCAAGCGTGAGGAGCTCGCACTTCTGAGCGAGGAACTGGCGAGCGCGCAGGAGAATATGGAAAAGGGGTACGTCACCAGGTCCGTGGTCACAACCTTGCAACGGGAAGTGATCAAGGCGAGGGGGGAGGCGGCAACGCTCGCAGCAAAAATCGCTGAACTGCGCGGCAAAGATTCCGAGCAACGACTCGAAACCTATGCCGCGCCCCTGGAGTCCCGCGAGGAAAGCGCCGACAGGCTCAATCAGTCAAGGCAGCAGTCAGCGACGTTGATTGCGAAGCGGAGTGCACTCCTTGCTCAACTTGCAAAGCTGGACGTTAAAGCGCCGGTGAGCGGCATGGTCTTCGATTCGCAGCTGCTTGGCCCACGTTCTGTCGTCGAGGCGGCAAAGCCACTTATGTATGTTGTGCCGAGCAACGCGCCCCATCTGGCGATCGTTCGGATCGAGGCCAACGATATCGAGCAAGTCCACGTCGGCCAGCCGGTAGGATTAAGGTTCACTACGTTCAATCAACGATCGACACCGATCATTGATGGTCGGGTATCAGCCATATCCGCGGACGTCTTTCGCGACGAAAAAACTCAGACCTTCTACTATTTTGTAGACATCAAGTTGATCGATGGCCAGCTCAGGAAGCTTGGTGGTGTCCAGTTGATGCCAGGGATGCCCGTCGAAGCGTTCATCAGAACCGATCAGCGCTCCCCTGCAAGCTATATCATTAAGCCAGTGGAAGATTTTTTCACTAAGGCCTTTCGCGATTGACCTGCGGCTCCCTTTTTGGGCTCAAGAAATACCGTTTGGTCCTCCCAGTCGGGGGGGGCTGCTATGCAAAGGGCTCAGCAGATTGAGTATGAATCCACTGACGCGCGGTGCTTTGTCGAGCTCATCGAACACGCGGATCTTCTTCAATCATGTTCGGGCAGATCTTCGATGAACCTCACGCAGTGCATACTGCAAGTTGTGCGTATTCCTGATACGACCACGCCGTCGAAGCCGCCGGTTCGCCGCCAATACGGCGAAACGCGTTGCGGATAGAAGCTGCGGGCGCCGCAACCTCAAACCATAGTTCCACAGCGGTGCCGACCGCCAGGGCAGCCTATCTGAAAATGGTATCAAAGGTCCGAGAATCGAACGGTACTTCAGATCCCGCTGACGCGCCGCAAGGATCCTCTTCCCGATTTATGAGTGACATCCGCCTGGTCTGTTAACCAGAAGCATTTCCAAAGCGTCGAGCAACCAACGATTTGTTAAAATTCCCTCGCTTCGGTGCCCCAATTTTGGACGAGGCTTTCACGGGGCTTGTCGCATATTCTAATTGATATAACCCGTCAAGAGTGTCGGCGGTCGGGATCGAGCGCCATAGCTGTCGTGATATCAAGAGGGGAATTTCACCATGACCAGCATTAACCATATCGGTGCGGAGGTCTGCCCCGATCCTTTGGACGAATTCCTCCAGACTTTGGATCGGGCCGACATGTTTGCGCCGATCAGCTTCATCGACGACCCCGATAGCGAGGGTCAAGACGAGGACGATGAGAATAACGAAAGCAATGAAGGCGACGAAGACGATGAGGACGATGAGGACGACGAAGACGACGAGGGCGATGAGGCCGATGAAAATGATGAAGGCGACGAGGACGACGAAAGCGATGAGCTAGACGAAAACGACGAGGGCAACGAAGGCGACGAAGCCAACGAAGCTGACGAAGACGACGAGAATGACGAGGGTGACGAAGGCAACGAGTCCGATGAAGAGGATGAGGGCGACGAGGGCGACGAGGGCAATGAAGCTGACGAGGGTGACGAGAGCACCCTGGACGATGGCGACGAAGACAATGAGGACGACGAGAACAACGAAGGCGACGAAAACAACGAGGGCAATGAGGACAACGAGAACGACGAGGGGAACGAAAACGACGAAAACGACGAGCGCGACGAGAACAACGAAGATGACGAGAGTGACGAGAATGATGAGGGCGACGAGCAGAACGAGGGCGACGAGGCCGATGAGGATGATGAGGACGATGAGGACGACGAATCCGACGAGGGTGATGAGCACGACGAGCATGACGAGAATAACGAAGGCGACGAAGGCGACGAAGGCGGCGCCGGCGGCCAGAACGAGGACAATGAGAATAATGAGGACGACGAGGGCGATGAGGACAACGAAGCCGACGAAGATGATGAGTCGGATGAGGGCGACGAGGACAACGAGGGCGATGAACCCAACGGCAACGACGAAGGCGACGAGAATGACGAAGGCGACGAAGCCGATGAGGATGATGAGGCCGACGAGAATGACGAGAATGACGAGGGCGACGAGAACGACGAAGACAATGAGGACAATGAGGGCGACGAGGCCAATATTCAGGGTGATGAGGACGATGAACTCGATGAGAATGACGAGGACGACGAGAATGACGAAGGCGACGAGTCTGACGAGAATGATGAGGGCGACGAGGATGACGAGGGCGACGAGTCAGATGAGAATGATGAGGGCGACGAGGACGACGAGAATGATGAGAACGACGAAGACGATGAGGATGACGAAGATGACGAGGCAGACGAGGACAATGAGGACGACGAAGGTGACGAAGCTGATGAAGGCGTAGAGGGCGACGAGAACGACGAAGACGATGAGGCGGACGAAGGGGTTGAAGACGACGAGGGCGATGAGGACGACGAAGCCAACGAGGCAGATGAGGGCAATGAGAACGATGAAGGCGACGAGGATAACGACGGAGACGAAGGCAACGAGGGCGACGAGAATGACGAGAATGACGAGAATGATGAGGCTGATGAGGGGGATGAAGACGACGAAGGCGACGAGGATGATGAGGCCGACGAGGGCGACGAAGACGATGAACTGAACGAGGATGATGAGGGGGATGAAGACGACGAAGGCGACGAGGATGACGAAGCCGACGAGGGCGACGAAGACGATGAACTGAACGAGGATGATGAGGGGGATGAAGACGACGAAGGCGACGAGGATGATGAAGCCGACGAGGGCGACGAAGATGATGAGCTGAACGAGGATGATGAGGGGAATGAAGACGACGAAGGCGACGAGGATGATGAAGCCGACGAGGGCGACGAAGACGATGAGCTGAACGAGGATGATGAGGGGGATGAAGACGACGAAGGCGACGAGGATGACGAAGCCGACGAGGGCGACGAAGACGATGAGCTGAACGAGGATGATGAAGGGGATGAAGACGACGAAGGCGACGAGGACGACGAAGGCGACGAGGACGACGAAGCCGATGAAAACAACGAAGATGACGAAGGCGACGAAGAGGACGAGGGCGACGAAGATGACGAGAGTGACGAGGATGACGAGGGGAATGAAGACGACGAGGGCGATGAGGATGATGAAGGCGACGAGGACGACGAGAGCGACGAGAATGATGAGAGCGACGAAGATGACGAGAGCGACGAGGATGATGAAGGCGACGAAGATGATGAGCTAGACGAAGACGACGAGGGAGATGAAGACGACGAGAACGACGAGGGAGATGAGGACGACCAGCCCGTCGAGGGCGACGAGAACGACGAGAACGACGAGAACGACGAGAACGACGAGAACGACGAGAACGACGAGGGTGACGAGAACGACGAGGGTGACGAGAACGACGAGGGTGACGAGAACGACGAGGGTGACGAGAACGACGAAGGTAACGAGGACAGCGGCAACGAAGGCAACGAAGGCAACGAAGGGAACGAGGGCGACGAGGGCAATGAGGGCAACGAAGGCGACGAGGGGAACGAGGGCGACGAGGGTAATGAAGGCAATGAGGGCAATGAGGGCAACGAGGGCGACGAAGGAAACGAGGGCAACGAGGGCAACGAGGGCAACGAGGGCGACGAGGGCAACGAGGGCGATGAGGGCAACGAAGGTAATGAGGGTAACGAGGGCAATGAGGGAGACGAGGGGAACGAGGGCAACGAGGGTAATGAAGGCAACGAAGGCGACGAGAACAACGAAGGCGACGAAAACAACGAGGGTAACGAAGGCGACGAGGGCAATGAGGGCGATGAAGGCGACGAAGGGTGATTCTTGAAGGGATCCCCTGGACATTTGAGCGGCAAGCCGAGCTAACCTCGGCTGTCGTTTGCGCCGATTGCTCGATAGTCAGAACCCGGGGAACATTTCGGCCGTGCCTTGCCCAAAAGGGCCGCCTTCCGGAAGTCGGCTCTAGCGGCCAGTGCACGGTCCTGCCCTCCTTGCACCGACAGCTTGCCGAGCTTCGCCGCAAAACCTTTGGCCGATCGCGGCAGGGGGCGGCTGCAGATCGAGCAACTTCAGCTCGCCGTCGATGACGTCGAGGCCAAGCGGTGTCGTGGACAGTCGGCAGCATCGACCGAGCTGCCGCTGAGCAGCCTCACCGGAGCGCCGGTTGCTCGATCATCGGTGGCGTGCGGAACGGCGGATCGATCCCGCGGCTGGCAATTGGGGCTGGCCAAATTGCGGCAGCGCAATGCGCCTCCTTGGTGGCTCCATCACCAGCAGCTCGACCTCGCAGTGCGTCAGTGGCACGTTGTCCGCACCATATGGTCCATCTCAGCCGTGACTGTGACAAGATCGTCGGGGCGCTGGCGTCGGCGAAGAGGATCGGGCGCGGCCAAGGTATCGCCACGCTCACCACGCAACAGCCATCATCATTCCCTTCCATCGCCAGCGAGATGCGTTGGCGGCTTGGCCTCGCACCTGCACAGCTTCTCGTCGGCCGCGCCCCCCAAGGTCCGACGGCGGCGGGGGGACGTAGGAATGGCATCTTAATGGCGCGGGCCTGCTCTGCTCGGCAATCGGTCACGCCCGGATATCGGCACCTGCGCCCTGGAATATTCGGGTTCGCCAGGATTTCATGACCTCGTGGGCTGCGCCCAAGGCCCAATGCAAGGGCGCACTTCGCCGGGCGAGATCCACTATCCTCACGTGTGAAACAGCTCTGAATGTGTATCAATTTGATACGTAAATTTTCCCGTTAAGGAGTTGTTGTCATTCGCGGATGTCGGTGTAAGCTCGCCCTTGCCTGGTGCCGACTCCGAGTCGGATCGGGTAACACAAGTCCGAACTCCGGGATTGTGGTCGCTCCTGATTATCGGACACGTATGGCGATGTCGGTTTGCGCAACCCCGTAGGTTGTTTGGCCCTTGCGGTGCCGAACCAAGGGTTGCGTACGACATTGTAACAGTGGGTCGGGCCCCGCGGGTCCGATCGGCTTTGTACTGTCGGGAATGGCCCATGTAGGCCGCCCATCTTTCACCACAACTTATCTGATCGCGTGCCTTCGGCACATCTGCCGCTGGCGTGCGCTCATGGGGAGAATGATCATGACGTGCATTGTTCATAACGTAAGCGACACTGGCCTCGATCCGATCGAGGAAATCCTGGAGACTCTGGTCCTGGGCGACCTGTTCGCACCGGTCAGCTTCATCGACGATCCCGATAGCGAGGGCCAAGATGAAGACGATGAGAATAACGAAAGCAACGAAGGCAACGAGTCCGACGAGGACGACGAGGACGACGAGGACGACGAGGGCGACGAAGCCGACGAGAATGACGAAGGCGACGAAGACGACGAAGCCAACGAAAACGACGAAAATGACGAAGGCAACGAAGGCGACGAAGCCAACGAAGCCGACGAAGACGATGAGAATGACGAGGGCGACGAAGGCAACGAGGCCGACGAAGATGACGAAGGCGACGAAGGCGACGAGGGCAACGAAGGCGACGAAGGTGACGAGAGCACCCTAGACGATGGCGATGAAGGCGACGAGGACAACGAGAACAACGAGAATGACGAGAATGACGAGGGCAATGAGGACAACGAGAACGACGAGGGCGACGAGAACAACGAGAATAACGAGGGCGACGAGAACAACGAGGACAACGAAAACGACGAGAATGACGAGGGCGACGAGAATAACGAGGGCGACGAAGCCAACGAAAACGACGAGGGCGACGAAAACGACGAGAGCGACGAGACGGATGAGCACGACGAGGGCGACGAGAATAATGAAGGCGACGAAGGCGACGAAGGCGGCGCCGGCGGCCAGAACGAGGACGACGAGGGCAACGAGGATGATGAGGACAACGAGGACAACGAAGCCGACGAAGGTGATGAGTCGGATGAGGGCGACGAGGACAATGAGGGCGATGAAGCCTCGGGCAACGACGAAGGCGACGAAAACGACGAAGCCGACGAAGCCGACGAGGACGATGAAGACAACGAAGACGACGAGGGCGACGAGGGCAACGAGAACGACGAAGACAATGAGGACGACGAGGGCGACGAGGCCGATGAACAGGGCGACGAGGACGATGAACTCGACGAGAATGACGAGAATGACGAGGGCGACGAAGGCGACGAGAACGATGAAGGCGACGAGAACAACGAAGGCGATGAGGGCAATGAGTCCGATGAGGGCGATGAGGGCGACGAGGACGACGAAGCCAACGAAGACGATGAGGACGATGAGGACGACGAGGACGATGAAGCCGATGAGGACAACGAGGACGACGAAGGCGACGAAGCCGATGAAGGCGTCGAAGGCGACGAGAATGACGAGGACGACGAGGACGACGAGGGCAATGAGCAGGATGAAGATGATGAGGGCGACGAGGACAACGAGGCCGACGAGGGCGACGAGGGTGACATTTAATCACCCGATGCTTGCCAAGGTTCAGTCAGGATCAATCCTGGCTGGATCGGGCAGGCACGAGGCCCGGTTCGCCGGTGTTCTCTAACCTCAACTGGAAACCCCCGGCTTATAGCCGGGGGTTTTCTTCTGCGCCCGAGGGGAAGCGCAAAGGTGCAGTTGGGCGATCGGTGGCGACGGCCCGCGTGCCGCGAAGGGCCGCACGCAAGGTGCGTTCCGAGATCTTGTGTATTCATTGGGCTCAACACGGCCGCAGGATCGCATGAGCAGGACGGCGTCCGCGAAGATCAAAGCCCGCGTTGCTCAGGGAATCCGCGTGGCTCCTGTCATTGGTCGAAGTGCAAGCTCGGGGCGGGCAGGGTGTCGACCGCCGCGTTCGGAACGCTGTGCATGCTGCGAAGGCCGGCCTTCTACGGCCAAGCTATACGCCTACGGAATGTGTGACCGATGAGTAATCCAATCGCTCAGCCCCAATCCAAACACCATAATTTGGGAGACTGGCTGGGCCTTCACGGCCTCGATAACCAGACGTGCCGCCATCTTCTTGATGAGATTAAGAAGGAGCGCGCCGAAATTCCTGCAAATGGCGATATTCCGGATCCGCAAAGCGCGGGCTTGAATCCGGATGAAGTGTGGACGAAGGTTGTCTTGGCGATGTGCAGCTTCCTGCCAGAGCACCAGGGCGTAATCGAAGAAACCTTCGAGCGGTCTACGAAGATTGCCGTCGCGGCCCGAGGAAAGTCGCGAAAAGCTTTAACGATCGATCATGGTCCTGCCAAATATCCTACAATAATGTACAATTATTTTGACGAAATTTCTGACCTGTTCGTTGTGGCACATGAATTCGGACATGCCTTGCAGATCCGGGCAAGCGAAGGATTATTCATGCCACCTGTAATGAGAGAAACGTGCGCTTTTCTCTCAGAAGGGGCTATATTATCTTCTTGTTTGAATGAGCCAGCCTATATCGCCGAAAATTCTGTCAGATACTGGCGAAAATCCAATAAGAGATACTTTGGTAATCTTGCGACACGCCTAGAGAAATCATTAAAAAATGACAGCGTGATTTATGAATATGACTGGAACTATCCGATCGCTCGATTTTTGGCGCTGCGAATTTCGGCGCAATTTTCGCGAGAACTGATCTGGGATGTGTTCAGCGGCAGCTATTCTATCAAGCGGGTCTTAGATAAGCTGATGATTTAGTCCGGATTTGGCGAGAAGCGTTTCCTTTCGGCTTGCGTCCGGGATACGTGCCAATGGTAGCTAAAAAATCTTTCATGTTTGCGTGCGAGGCGGGAGGCGCCAATCGCTACCTGCGGGTCGCTGCAACGGCACGCCGGCGGGTGCAGGGATCGATGTCGTGCCGCACCCATGTCGGGCCTCTCAGGGTGCCGCCTCCAACCGCCGCGTCGCATCAGGCTTCCATCGGGGTTGGCCAGGAGATTCAAAAAGTGCTGAACTTAAGCTGCTGGAAGTCGTGTGCCGGTTCAGACGGGGGGCAGCAGGCCGGACGATATCAAGCTCCGTCGGTCGAGCCCGTTTGCAATTTAAGCTCTCCCGAGAACACGCGCCGGAAAAACTCGATCCGGTTCGGGATCATGTCTTTGATCTTCTCGCGGTCGCCAGCGGGTATTCGATCCGGATGATGGATAATCGTGTATGCAAAAAGAGCTGACTCGGCGAAATCTTCCTGTTCACTCGAGCTCGCATATTTTGTGATATAGGATCCGTCACGCGATACGGCGCTTTTCCAGTCCGGAGATTCAATATACGCCGCTTGAATCGATGCATGAGTTCCCTCGTGAAAAAATGTCTCCTCAAGGTCGTGCGTATCAATTCGCTTGCTCGCATTTCCGGAGTAAATGGTGAAGAAATGACCCTTGTCCTCTGCAAAGGCTGTCGTGTCACTCCCTCCGAAATTCACGGTGATGTGCCTAATGATATTGCGATAAAGCGGGGGTAATTTCCCCAGTGGAGCGCCATATCGGGAAGCATCCTGTTCGGCGGCTTCCTTGCTGCCGAACTCTTGATCGACTGCGATTTTGATTTTGGTCCCGTCCTTGAAATAGGCGTCAAATACATAGGCATTTTGAACCAGGGGCCTGCCGGTCCCGCGCTTATCCGGCATCTCGAACTTCTGAAAACCCAGAAACGCGAGGCGATCGAATGCGCTTGGATCATCCGCCGTGATGAAATCGAAGTCGGTTCCGACGACCGATGAGCGGTAAGGCGGGGTAGTGCCAGCGGACATATCGCTTTCTTTCTGGGAAGTTTCTTTCGCAAAAGTCGAAGGGGAGAGAGCATCCGTATCGCGGACGGACCACACCGCCGCGAAAACGGCGACGATCAACACTGTCCCTGAGCAGGCTATGACGGGAAGGTTTTTCATCATTCGAATATGCGCCAAGGATGTTGGATCGTCGAGTTTTAATCGCGGATTGGCGCAAAATGCACCGTGAAGTTGTCCCGTCAGCTTCTCTTCACTTAGCGCCCCGCTATTGGCGGTCTTGCTGCGCCGGCCCAGCGGTGGGCCATGCATCTGTGCCGTCGACATGGGGGCGAGGCGTTTCCTGTGCGCTGCGCGGCCAAAGTGCCGCGCGTTCCCTAGAGCAGGCCTCGCATTTCAGCGTCGCGTCATCTATACGGGCACAATAGGGCAACCACCCTGACATGTCAGCCTGTCGAATAGGAATGGCTCGATGAACCGATTTTGGCGACTCGAATTCTGTGTGCGCGCCGAGCGAATGGCCGGAGCGTCGGCGTCTTGCCTGCTAGCTTTCATCGCTATGACGTTCGTGGGCGCGACGATCACCGGGCCGCAAGACGTGTTGCGATCGCTGCACGATATGCCGGGTGCGACCTATCTTCACGGGGGCCTCGCGATTGCTTTGATGATCTTCGGTGCATGTCGGCTCTGCTTCACCCTATTCGGTGGCAAATTTTCACAAGGCCGCTCCGAGACCAAATCAACGCGCTTTGCGCGGATGGGGGGCGGTGCTGCGTCTTTCGTGCTGGGAGCTATGGTTCTGGGAGCCGCTTTGGATGGCTTGGGTGGCAGCGTTTCGATGGGACGCTCGGGAGCCGAAGCGCTGCTCGGGGTGCACGTCGGCGGGACTTGGTTGGTTTTTATCGGACTCCTGTTTTTCGCCGCCTCAGTTTGGCAGTTCGCCAATGCTTGGACGGAAAAGCTATCGAAATGTTTCGGTCCCGACATCCCCGCGTGGGTGGTACCGCTCCAAGGTGCGGGCCTTGCGGCACGCGCGGACGTGTCGTTCATTATTGGGTACGCGTTCTTTCGGGCAGGATGGCTTGGCGGACTCAACGTGATGACAGGAATTGATGACGTGTTTACCGCGCTAGTTGAAAACTCGGAGCTGAGCATACTCCTGGTCTTTGCACTGCTGCTATCAGGAATTAGCGGTTTCGCGGTAGCACATTGGCAGAATTTGGTCTGCGAGCGATCTCGGCCGCTCTCGCACCATCGCATTCACGCGTGACTTTCCGCTAACATATTGAAAAATAGCGACTGTCGCCGCGGCCGCGGGACATTTTGCATGCGCCGTCGCCATTTCGCTCGGTAGACTGGCGTCAGGATGGTCGATAAAGGTGAGCCCGAGGTTAGTGGTCGATCTGGATTTTGACGCGATCTTCGCTCACGCGGGCGGTGTGGGCAATGGTTGCGCGGGCGCTTGCAATCTGCGCGAGGAGATTATTTTGCTCTGGCTCGCCCAGCAACTCCGCTAGGCTGACATCCAGGACCTTTGCCAATTCATCCATGTGCACAGGTTTTGGACGCGTTCGGTTTAGCTCCCATCCACAAACCGCCGCGTCGCTCACCTTCATCAATTTCGCAAGTTGTCTTTGCGACATGGCTTTTGACAGCCGGATCCGCTGTACGCGCACGCCGAAGCTTTCCCGATGTCGTGCCGTTCCAGCAACCGCCGACCCCTGTGCGACGGCGCCTTGCAGGCGCGCGGCGCCCAAAGATATACGCGATATCGGGATTGCGAAATCCAAGCCCGCCAAGCGGCCGCTCACCCAGGCAACATGGGATCTCGCGGCGCCACTGTGCGGAAGCTTGACATCGACAGGATTTCCCACTGTCATGGGCGCATCGCCCTCTAAAACCAGCCCAAATTCTGAAATATTATGGATTATGACTTCGAATTCGCCTTGCTTCGCTTTCGCTCCCGGAAAACGCATTCGCGTATCGCAGGGCTCGTCTGGCTCGCCAGGACATATTTCGATAAAGGCAGTAACGGTCATAATAGCCCTATCCAACGCCGCAAGCCTTCGGCGATCGCCAGTGCGTCTCTTCTGGCTCATACCTAAGGGATTGAGCCCTTCTAAATGTGGCCACATTCGCGACGCGTTGTAAATGGGGTGCGGACGGCATTCCTGACAGCCACGACGGATGAAGTAGCGGGCTAGGGCGCCGCCCGCGGAAATGTTTTGGGTGCGCAGCCACGAGCCCGCTCCCCAGTATCATGCTGGCCGGGTGAGCCGGCGATTTGGCGTTGGCGTTCGTCGGCGACGCAATCTGCGCCAAGAGCCTAGGACGAGTGGATGAGCGACGGGCTGGCAGACGATAACTATCTGCACTTTGTAATGCGAAGACCCTGAAAGCTGGCTGATCGATCGACCAACGATAAGGCGGTTTCTTGGCGGCCGAAGTCATCGGTCGCCGGCTATCTCGTGATCTGCCGGCTGGTTGTCTATGGGGTATCCCAAACTGCGCGGCGCGCCACCCTCGATATTGTACAAGACGGCGGGAGCTCACGATCTCCGGGTGCTGAAGGTGACTGAAGGATCGTCGCCCCGTCGGCGACGCGTAGCGACGTCGATCTCGCTAAAAGGACGGCTCTGACGCAGCAGCATTGAACAGAAGGGCCCCACCACGGTGAGGCCCTTCGAAACGTTCATTTGCTGGATACAAAAGTGCCGTGATTGGCACCAAGGCGTTGATGCCTATCATGCTGTCCCGCTGTTCAAGCGTAGCGGACGGTTACCTTCTGCTTGCGGCGCGAACGCATTGCGGCGCCCATCGCGCCGAAGCCCAGAAACATCATCGCCCAACTGCTTGGCTCGGGAACGGCAGCGGCGGTGTCCAGTGCGATATTGGCCGACGAATTGCGCTCCCAGGCCGTATTGACGAAGTTGAGCCGCAAAACCCCATTCTGAAGCGCAACATCCGAGCTATCGAAACCCGTAATGGATGAGTTGAGCAGATTTGCACTCGAGAAGGCGGCCGATACGTTCGTAAGCGAAAGGATCGTCGCTGAGAGGCTCAAAGAAGTCCCCGAGATATTCGTGATCTTGAGGCCGCCGCCATTGAAGTCGAGACCGATTGCCGCATTTGGGGCCGCTCCAACCTCAAACTCGCGACCTCCGCCGACAACGGCAGAATTGAATAAGCAGGAATATGTCGATCCCGCACCGACCTGCGAACAGGTGACGGTGTTGCCAATCAAGCTCGCCGCCTGCGCGGGCGAAGCTGCAACCAACGCCGCAAATGAACATGTTACCCAAAATTTTCTCATGAAATTCCCCCCGGTATGATTTGGGCGCCCTGCCGGGCTTTACCGCTCAAGTCCACTTCCGAATTACGAGTTATGTCCTGATTTGACACAAGTAGTGCTGTCGGCGGACGACGGTTACCCGGGGGAGCGATCTTGCGCCGCTGCAGTCGGCGTGTGAGTTAGCCCGTTAGGGCCACAAAACCCGCTTGAAATTAATGGTCGATGCGAGATCCCTCACTTTCCGGACCCGGAGCCGGCATGTGCTATTATTGCAAGACAAGCGCGATCATGGCCCTTTGGTCACTTCATCCAAATTCCGCCCGACATTTCGAATCCATTGGATCCCGACGATCGCGGCGCCGCCAATCAACGCATAATCCCACCAATTATCGGCTTGGAGCCATCCGAGGAGGAAGCTTGCGCATCCGACGAGTAGAAACGGCGCAAGCAAGCGGGCGGTGACGTTGCGAAGCAGCCTTACGCTCCATTGTGCCTTGGCTGCCTCGCGGCGAGCGTTGTCGAGATTTTTCTCGAGATCCGAAACGCGCGCCTGCAGACTGCGAACCGCGCGCTCGAGCTGCTCCACTTCGGCGGTTTCCGGTTCGCGCCGCCGGCTTTCCGTTTTCGGGATGGCGCTTTCGTCAATTTCCTTTGCCACACCATCTCCTTCGGACAGCCGTCGACGCAGGCCCATCGGCTCGGTCGTAATCGACTTTCTCGACCCTCGTTGACATAGCATCCTAGCGGAGCATCATGAACGGATCGTGGAGGAAAAAATATTGCGCCGACCAGCGCGCCGGAAATTGAAGCGAAGACACCGGTTCCATTCGGGGGAAGGACTATGCCGATATACGAAGTCCGAGGACCAGATGCGGCGAGGAAATATTGGTTGGTCGAGGTCGAGAGCGAAGGCGCATTCCTGTCTGAGACAGCGCGCGCCGGCTCCTATTCCAAGAAGGAGCGGGCGCAAGCGGCAGCCGATAAACTGAACAAGCCGATGGGGAGGAGCGAACCGCACCATCTTCGGTACTCGTAATGGTGTGTCCTCGATCCGGTTGAACAGATCCTATATACCGACGACGGCGATCGCCAAGGAAGCTAGGAGACGTTCACAAGGCGCGGACTGGCGGTCCAGCGTTCTTCCCAGCTCTGCTTGATCCGCTGACCGTTACCCAGATCGCCGGTTGAGCAATTCAGCATCTTGTCGAGGCAATTTTTTTCCCAAAGATCGTGAACGATCGGGTCCCAAGCCATGAAGAAGTCGGCATGAAATGTGTCGCCGCGCTTATGCGTTGGCGACGTATCCATATGATCCGATACGAATTCGTAAGTTTCGCCGGCAGTATGCGTGTACCAAACGCCTATTGTAAAGGACGGGATGACAAATGGGTGCGTTGCGGGGCACTTCAGATAGCCCCAGCTCCCATATGAAGCATAGGAAACATGGCTTCGATGATCGGCGCTATCGAGGTTCTTTCCGTCCCAACAATCCGGGGCGCCCATTCGGGCCCCGATCCTGTTGCCGACCGGACAGCCACGCTGCGCGTCCTCGAGATTCGTCCATTCCCGGGGCGTGAACGGCACCGGTCCATCACAGGCGAAATCGAGTTTGCCCGTTGGTGCGTCGGCCAGATTGAGCATGTCTCGTCCGAATATGAACTTCAGGCCATTGGGTAGCGAAACCGCCTTGCCCTGATATTGCGGGTGTGTGGGATCGGAAACGATCGGGTCCGACTTCGGCCGCCTTTTGTAGTAAATCGTCACATAGTCTGGACGGACCACCTGGCCCTTGCCGTTGAGCAGCGCAGGAACCCAATAGGCCGACCGGTTAACCGGCGACATGCAGGTGGAGTTACCGGCCGCGCGCAATGAGGAATAGGTAGAGTAGGCATCGGCGGAATCGTTGCCGAAGAACTGGTGCAAGTGGCTCCTGCCCGGCTGCCCCGGATAGACGATCGGATCGTCCGCCTTCAACTGGCCAGGCATGCAGATGAACCGGAAGGCCCCGACGACGTCGGGCGCCGCCGATGAAGGCAGCGAAGTAGACACCAGTTCATTCATCGGATCGAAGTTGCTCGCGATCGCTGTCACACCCACCCCGTCGGCGCTTGCGTCAGCCCCTGAAGAACCGGTGGGCGGCGGTGTCGGCGTCGGTGTCGGAGTATTTGGCGAGGGCGAGGCCGGCGGAAGCACAACTGCCGGTGCAGCGCCACTGCTGCCGCCGGACCCGCCGCCGCAGGATGCCGTCACAAGAGCTAAGGCGGACACTAAAACAAAATGGCGCATAGGTTTCCTCGGTCACAAAAATCATGCAGCAATTTCGGATTATTCCGGTTCGCGACTTGGTGCCCGTTGCGGCGGCGAGCGCCGCTAGACGAACGGGACCCGTTCGCAGTATTATTATTGGTTCGCCGACCCTGTGGCCGATGATGGCAGGCAAACGCTAATTTGGAGTAAAAGGCGGCGGGTCCCGTCTGTGATCACCGGAAAAGCGGCATTTCGCCGGTGAGGGGCTCGTCATCCCAACGCCACGAACGACGATCGCCGGTCCACCGGCCTACGCGAATTGCAACAGTAAATGGGCCCTTGAAGGTCGCCGCGGTTCGGCTCTCGCGCTCGGTTGCGCTGGGCGCATCCGCGCGACCCGCCACCGGTAGGCGTTTGCGATGCGACGTCGGAAATTTCTCATCGCCCGTTGGCGGCGCCGATTTGCCTTTCGCTTCTCGATTTTCACCGCCCGGGCGCCGGACAGTCCTGTCTTTCTGTAATAGGCCGACCCGGAGCAGGCTCTCAATTCATTAACCTCGATCATTTAGGCAAGGACGCCGGAAGGATCCGTGATGGCTCGAGCCGCTATGCTTTTGGTTTTGCTGCTTGGGGGCTGCGCGCCCCAGGCCAGAGACATTTTGCTGTCCGACGTCGATCTGAGCAACATGGAGACCGTTCAGGCGATCCGGGATCAACTCGAGCCACGGGACCGGGATCTCTTTGCCAACTACGTCGTGAGGCATCATTTCAAGTCTGCCCGCTATTGTGGAAAACCACTTCTGGACGCTGATGGGGAGGCGCCGGCAACCGTTGGTGAGGCGATCGACCTGGCGGTACACCGGGACGCCGCAGAGCGGCGTGCGTCATCGCGTCCACAAACGCCGAAGGCCCCTCGCGAGCTTGCGAAAGACGAGTGGGACGACTTGATACGCGATAGAGATTTGTTGATCGATGCGCAGGACCGGCTTCGTTTGGAGTATGGCGATGCAGCCACCCGCCGCCCGGAATGGAAAACCCGGCAGACGGACATAGCTCAGATCGACAAGAAACTCATCGCCATGAAGTCTGCGGTTTTTGGTTCCGGCCATTAACCCGGCCAGTTGTGACCATGCGCGTCTTTACAGTTTGTAACTGTCCCTCGCCAAGGCAGGCTGCGCATGCAAGCACGAGGGACAGGAACAAGAGCGCTGGCGCTTTACTTCCAATTGAAGTGACGCGCCCGTGGCTGAAGGTTGTTCTCGGCGAAGCGTGATCGACCCATCATATCTTATGGGACACTGTGCATCCTTAAGCGATCGACAAGCGAACGTCGTTGTCGCGGCGGCGGCGGATGGTGAAGCCGATGCCGGCAAAGCCTAGAAGCATCAATGCCCAAGTGGCGGGTTCGGGCACGGCTGCGACTGCAGGCGCGGTGTTCAGACGGAACTGCGCCACATCAGCCACAGTTGCACCGTTTGTGAACGTCATTTTTACGCTCGAAAAGGTGCCATCAAAGGCATTGAAGAAATTGTTCCCGTTCTTATCGAGCGCATAGGACGACGTCACGAGGCCATCGCTGTTTCCACCAGTGAAGGTAAAAAACACCTTCCCGTTGGTCAGAGCGTCAATGTTGAATTCGAGAGCGCTGATGAGGCCGCTATTGATCGAAAATGTCAGGGGATTGTTCAACACCCCGTCCACAGCGCCAACTCTCGATTGACCATTAGCAAGTCCGATAAGCTGTTCGGGCGACGAGAACAGGACTGTGGCAGGTGCGTTGTTCAACGTACCCGTAACCGACGTTCCTGGAACGCCCTTGTTTATGAGAACATTGGATCCCGGCTGGGCCGAGCACCCACCCCCGAGGCATATGGTAACCGCGGCAGATGCCGAACCCGATGCGACAAGAAACGCCGCGACCGCAGCCATAGAAGCAATTTTACGCATTGGAAGCCCCCCAAAAGACGGTGCGACCCGCTAAATGGTTCGTAACAACCGGGTTAACATAGACTGTTGTCTTGAGTCCATTTGGCAAGATCAGCGATTTTAGGCTTGCGTCTCGATATGGCACACATCCTACTGGCTTCAGGCACGGATCGGCGCGGCGAAACAGATGGTCTCGCGTCTGGAGATCATGAAAGACGCATCAGGTACGACGGCGATGAGGCGGCGCCGGTGTCGAATTACCCTGCGGTAAATGCGATGCGATCGAGAGGGGCGACAAGACTGCTTTAAGATTACCAGTGACCGTTGCTGGCATCAGGCATATTCGCAGAGCGATAAAAGCGGGGTTACAGACCGGTGTTTGCCGGGAAATGTTAAGTTGAGGGCGACAAGGTGACCCCTGCCGCCCCCCTTTTTCGCCGCATCCCACGAGCGCGGGCAAGCAGGATGGGCTAATATTATTAACCGACCGGGACGCAATCGGGTTCCTACCTCTTTTGGAGTAGCGCTCTGGAATGTCCGTCAGAGTTTGAAAGACTTATATCGGGAGCTTCGCTCTGCAGACCAATAAGGCCTGCGGCGCAGCCGGTACGAGCCCGGCGGAAATTCGAGATTCAATCCGGCAGCGTCCGCCCGGCGGCAACGCATCGCGCAGGAGCCAAGGAAATTCAGGTGATCGAATTACTGCCGGCTCCGATGGAGCAGATGGCCGTCCCGCGAGGTAGAAGGGGACGCGACATACGATCCGCTCCTAAGCGTTCGACCGAAAATGTAAGCAAGTGGACACGAGCTTTTTGGAGGGGCACACGTTGCCGCTCTAATCTCGCCGTTTGGTGCTGGCGATGCCCAAGGGGGTAACAGCGGCACCACGCGTGTAGCGCTGTCGCAGCATCGCCAACGCTGCCTCATACAAGGCTTAAGCCCCGCTGCCAACCGAGCCGATGGCATGTCATGTTGGGGCGAGATAACGACGATAGCGCGCTCACGCATTCGTTAGTCCGTTGAGAAGCACCGCGGCCAAGACTCGGGCTCCAAGCACTCCGGCGTTTTCAGCATCGCGTTGCACGGTGAGCTATCGTGATCCGTAAATTGCGCGGGGCTTTTGTCATCATGAACGAGGTGAGGGCGTCACGAAGGCGTGGATGGGCATAAAAGGGGCCACAGAGCATTGTATGCGAGAATTGAAGCTTAACATGCGGTATTCTTTTACAAATAAAAATGCGTTTACTGCCTCCTTGGCAGGATTTAGGCCTCGCAACGCAGCTTCTGGCATTTGTAACGGCGGGCTGAACGATATTTGCTCATGGAAAATCTTCTCGATCTGTGTAACCAGAGCGGCCGCAATCGCATGTTCCGCCGCCTTGGGGTGGGTTCGGTTAGAATTTAGAGACGATGGGTCGCCTTACTGAGAATTCAGGGGGGGCGAATATGACGCAGAAGATCAGGATTTCGCTTCTGGCGAAGCATGAGATCGCAATAGACGGATTACGCAACGTCTTCGCGGGGGACTATTTCCATGTCGAGGCTGCAGTCCCTGGCGGAGCCGGGCTGGTCGGTCGGCTCGAACGCCCCGAGGTTGATGCCGGCAGCCATGTGATCGTCATCGACGGCGGCGATCGCCGCTTTGGCGTCGACGCCTGTCGTTTTCTCGCGGCGAAGAGGATTGATGCGCGGCTCGCACTGCTGCTGGACCATTATATATTCGAGGATCTCGTCGAGGCATTTCAGACCGGCGTCGACGCCGTCATCATAAAGGGGATATCGAGCGCTCCGTTGATCGAATCGATCAAGCTGGTCGCCTTGGGCGAGAAGGTATTTCCCTCGCAGCTTGTGGTGGACCTGACGCGCGCGAGTTCTTCTGCAAGCCGCGGTGAAGGGAAATGTAGCGCGGCATCGATTGGACTTTCCGGCCGCGAGCTCGAGATTCTTCAGAGCCTTATCGCCGGATTGGCTAACAAGGCGATCGCTCGGCAATTTGGTATCTGTGAGGCGACCGTAAAAGTGCATGTGAAGTCCATACTGCGCAAGCTAGGCGTCGAGAACCGTACGCAAGCGGCCACTTGGGGCGTCAAGAACGGACTCGCGGGCCCCGATCCGTTTTGTGAGCGTGACGCCGGGCCTCCCCGAATCGCGGATCGGCGGTCGGCCTTGGCGGGCCAGGCGGCCTGAAAGTTTCGAGAACCCTGCCGGCCTTATCATTGCTGTCTGGTTCACGCCGGAAATTCGTCGAAAGCTTCGGGCGTACCAGCCTGACCGTTGGACTAACGGTGCGCAACGGCTCCGTGGATGGCGCAGAGCCGACAAGTACTCCGGCGCTTCTTCGCGCCGAGTGAGGCTTGGGCGCCCGGGGACGGCGGGGCGGCCGCTCCTTTTGGAACCCAACATTGCGGCTTTCGTAACCCGCAGAAGTAGCAAACCCCGGATTTCCGATCGTTTGAACCTGACTTGGCCCTCGAATGGGGTCGGCTCGCGGAAGGCACTAAATCAGTAAGGATCCGTGGTTCGCGAAGCTCGTATGCTGGGAGAGGCGCCAGGAGCCTGTCAGGGGGCTCTTGCTCCGAGGTCTCGGGTCTCCAATGACGAAAGGCCCCGCTGGGGTGCGGGGCCTTTCTGGGGGGTTCCACAAGGTATCACAGTCAGACCGCTCGCGCGGGTATCACGGCAGCCGACTGTGATTGTCAGCAGAGTATCCAGTGCGTGCTACGGGTCAATTATACCGATGGGGGATAGGGCGGCTATTGCTGGCCGCGGCGGAACGATTGTCGACCATGCTTTTTCAATCGCACGAGCTTGTGATGGCCCGACTGGCTCCTTTACATTTCGCTCGGCCAAGGGTCTTTTTTTGGCGCGGCAGTGTTTGGCGTCTGAGCGAGCATTTCAATTGCTCCCGCGCTCGAATCCAAGGCGACAATTGAAGCCTGTTTGCCTCGGTCGGAACGGTGGAGGCAAGGCCGGCCCATTTCCATGGACGGGCGTGCCGCGAACGCATCGACGTGAGAAGCTGACGGCCTAAAAGCTTCGCGTACCGGGGCTGTACATCCTGCGGGTCCACCTTGTGCGGATAGCCGTCGTCGACCCGGTCGCTTACTTTTCCCTGTTGCGGCATATGTCGGTGCGAAATTTCAGGAGGTCGAACCTAAACGGGTCTGTGGTCCTAGCCCGTTAGGCTGATGTATAAATGACCGTCACGCTATATTCCAAGGTCGCCGCTGGTGAATTTCGCAGCCACCGCAAGCGACCGAGATCGGGGTTCGGCCGTTAGTCTCCAGAGCCACGCGATTGGCTTACCGAGCCAGTTTGTGCTCGAAAAGTCTTGTGATCGATATTTGCCGCCAAGCCTGGACGGGGACTGGGGCTCCGGCCTGCGACGTTGCGCACGGCAGTGCGGCCCCTATGCTCTTTGCGTTTGAACAATTAACTCGGCTTGGAATGATGTTCGAGATGATAAGCGATTGGCGAGCAACGATAGCGCATGCGGATCTGGCGGACTGGATCACGGTCGCTGCCTATCTCCTTGGTGCGCTTCTAAGCGCGCGCGCGTCCAGGCACGCATGGCTCCAGCGAATTCCGCGCGAGACCCTATTCTGGCGGCTCACGGCCGCTCTCCTGCTTTTTCTCGCAATTAACGAACTCTTGGATCTCCAGACTCTTCTAACCATGATTGGGCGCGCCCATGCGAAGGCCCATGGCTGGTATCCCCAACACCGCAGAATCCAGTATTTGTTCGTGATCGCGCTAGCATTCGGTGCCCTTCTTTTTGGGGCAGTAATCCTTTGGCTGACACGGCAAATGCATGCCGGCATACGGCTTGCCCTCGCCGGGCTCCTGTTCATCGGGCTTTTCATTCTCTTGCGCGCCGCGTCTTTCCATCATCTCGACGATATTCTCGGCCGCGGGGCGACAGAGTTCCCCCTTGGATCGATCCAGGAAATGGCGGGGATTTTGATCGTTGCAGCAGCGGCGCATTTCTATACCAGAGGACGCCCGGTCGCGAGGGGCGGCCGAGGATCGCTTGGCGATTGATACCTATCGGACCATCGCTAGGCCATCCGCCGGACTTTGCGTTCGATCGTGATATCGACAGGCGCCGCCGACGGGAGGCGTCTCTAACCACATCCATATATTCGATAGCGGAACTAACGCTCGCGCTCCTCGCTCCCCGCGTAACTGCATTCGCAAATTGAGGTGCTTGCGCGCCGTCTTTCGTGCGTGCCTGTCCCATCCTGGGGCAAAGTTTTGATTCGCATATTCCAACGTTTTGGTTAAATCTTACTAAACACGTAACGCAATCAGGCGAGTCGCGCGGGTTATCGCCTTAATCTAGGGAGCTACGAACGATGCGAACGATAATGATGAAAACGCTACTTGCTGCGACAGCGGCAATGGCTCTTCCCGCAGCCGCAAGCGCTGCGATCACCCTCGGTTCAGTCACGCCTGGCACGGCGGTCTATTCGGGCCCGACGCCGACGTACAACTTTGAATCGCCCGCTCCGGTCACCGGCGGTCTCGTAACAAACACTTCAACCGGCGTCCGCGCGCAGCCGTTCGGCAGCACCGGGAATTATTGGACGGTTGGTCCTGCCGACGGGTCGCCGGGGCGCCTGAATCTCTCCTCCTTTGGAGATATTGCGAACATCAGCTTCATCTGGGGCTCCGTCGACACTTACAATCTGCTCGAGTTTCTCGATGCGAACGATAATGTGCTGGCGAGCTTCACGGGTTCGCAGATCTTCAATCCTGCGAATGGCAGCCAGACCGATCCGAACCTGAACCCGGTTGTTCGCTTCAACCTGACCAACGGCAGCCAATCGGCGTTTACGACCCTGCGGCTGAGCTCGACCGGAAATGCATTCGAGGTCGATAACTTCGCAATCAATGCGGTTCCGGAGCCGGCGACTTGGGCCTTGATGATGATCGGATTTGCTGCGGTGGGCTTCGGCATGCGCCGGCGTCGTCCCCAGATGGCGCCTCGCTTCGCCTAATTCTGCAAACCAGACCCGGAAGAAGAGGCGGCCATAATTTTGGTCGCCTCTTTTTTTGCCCGGCGGTGGGTGCATTCCTCCAGTTCGGAAACATGGGCGGGGCAATGCTTGATCTGACGGATGATCGCGCAGTAGCCGAGCTTTATTCGTCTACCTGATCGCTCGGCGCTCCAACAAGCGATGACTTTTCAGCATTGCTTTGCCCGCGCGACGCTGGGACGCGTCTCTTATGCCGCGATCTGCCGACATAAAAATGCCGCCGGCGGGGACCGCCGGCGGCATTAAATTCACCGCGTCACTTAGGCGATTGCATAGCTCACCGAAAGCCTCTGCCGGCGCTTCGCCGAGCGCATCGCACCGCCGACGAAGCCAAACCCCACCAGCATCAACGCCCAAGCTGCGGGTTCGGGAACCGCACTCGTCGCCGGAACATAGGTCGCGGCATTGGTCAGGCTTTGGTTGCCGATATTTGTATAGCCGTTGATGTAAGGCTGGCCAAAAGGATCCGCCTCCGACTGCACCGTCAAGCTACCGCCGTTCAGCTTGAACAGATAGTTGCTGCCCTCGAAATTGAACGTCGTGTTGAACACGAAGCCGTTGAACTTGCCATTGTTGTACTGGATCATTGCCAGCGGATCGTCGGCGAGAGAGAAAACATATGAGCCGAAGTTGAATTTGAAGGCGTCGGCTGCCGGGATGTTCGCCAGATCGGGAAGGCTGCTGAAGGCCACATTGGCAAAGCCCGAGCCCGCGGCCGGAACCTGATCAGCATCGAACACGAAACTGCCTGTAAAGGTGTCGCTGGGAAAATAGGGATTGCGCAGCGGATCGCGAACATTGGCATTGCCGCCGAAAATGCCCGAGGAGAAATCAGCTTTGACGTAAGATGCCGCGTAAGCCGGCGATGCGGCAAGCAGCGCCAGCATAGCGGTACTCAAAAGACGAGTTTTCATATATTCCCCCAAAGATTAGCGCGCACGCTGCCGAACCTGGTCGTAGTTCCGGCAACGCGACTTAACACAAACTTAGCTTTCAACCCGATGGACTCCTGCAAAATATCTGTATCATTATGATACATGCGACATCGGGCGCTCGGGGGGTAATTTTGTCATGGAGCGTGCCGAGCCTTGAGAGGTTACTGCCCAGGTTGACGCTGCGAAGTCGGAGCCGCCCCCGATTGGAACTCGGCCAATCGGTGACGTGAAGGCGGCGGCGCTAAAGACCGGCACAAGGCGACGCATCACGTACGGAGCGTAGCAACCAATGCGCCGCCAGAGATGTTTTTTGCGAAAAGCCGGCTCTGGGCAAATCTTGTCAGTGATTTTTGGACAAGCGGGCGGATTTTTGGGGCGCCAGAACTGCGATCAGGGCTCGACCATGATCCTGATCTGCGCGGCTTCGACACCAAGAATGGTGGCGATCTCCATCCTGACCGCGGCGAGTTGGTCCAATTCCCCGACAATTTTCGTATCGACATAAAATGATGCCAGGTCGGCCGGGGGGACAGCAAAGAGTTTCGCAAGGTCAGCGAGCCTTCCACGTTTGGGAAACGATCGATCCGCCTCCCAATGGCTGACAGAAGCCACGCTGACGCTGAGGCTCACGGCGACATCGTCCTGCGTCATGCCGCGTTGAGAGCGAAGATTGCGCATCCTGGTTCCCAGTGTCTCTCCTGCGGAATTCGCCAAAGCTGTGTCGGTGCTCCTCCGTCTAAAATTCTCGGGCGGAAGCTCTTCGTCAGGTAGTGACACTGTCGCCAGCGTTGCGGGGATCGCATTTTCGAACTCGCAGCCGAATAATTTGCCACTCGTCCAAAGGACTCGAGCGGCAACCCGAGCGTCCGCAGAGAACGCCACCTCTAGATGATCATGCGTTGTCGCTGGATGATCGGCTTCGACGATCAGGCCCGACGGCGTAGCCAAATGAACTTTAACGAGAGTGTCTGACCGGCCTTCGGCGCGCAATTGCTCATTGAGCCATAGCCGCACGCGCTCGCCATGCGGGCTTTCAAACAATTCCAGATGTGCATCTATGGTCATCGAAGCACCTCGGCAGCGGCGGATGGTTCCGTCCGCTGATACAGGAATACTACGGCAAATGCGGTATCGACACCACAGGTTTGCGCTGCACGTCGCACGCTTTCGAATTGCTGCGTCTTCTGCTGCTCCTTTCGTCGTGCGCGCAGTCCTGTCCCTTCGAAGACGACGGCAGAGCAGGTGATCAACTCAGCCTTGCGGCGAGGAAGGCCCTGATATCGTCCGCCATGTCGGGCCGTTCGAGCGCGACCGCGAGGTTCGCCTGAATATAGCCGGCCTTCGATCCGCAGTCGTATCGCGCGCCATCGAAGGTGACCGCGTGGAACGGCTGGTTGCCGATCATCGTCGCCATCGCGTCGGTCAGCTGGATTTCGCCGCCCGCGCCCTTTTCCTGGCGTTCGAGCACGCGCATTACTTCGGGTTGCAGGATGTAGCGGCCCGAAATGATCAGGTTCGACGGCGCCTCGGCGACCGGCGGCTTTTCAACAAGTCCGGTCACTTCGGTCAGCGCGCCGTCGCGCGCGCCGGGTGCGATCACGCCATAGCTCGACACTTGCTCGTGCGGCACTTCGAGCACCGAGATCAGATTGCCCCCGACCTTGTGATACGCATCGACCATCTGCTTCATGCAGCCGGGCGACCCGTGCATGAATTCGTCGGGCAGGAAGATCGCGAAAGGCTCGTCGCCGACGATGTCGCGCGCGCACCAGATCGCGTGACCCAGCCCGAGCGGTTCCTGTTGCCGGACATAGGCGCAGGCGCTGGGGCCGAGCCGCGTCGGTTCGAGCACCGACAGATCTTTGCCGCGTTCGGACATCGTCTTTTCGAGTTCGAAAGCGACGTCGAAATGATCCTCGATCGCGCTTTTGCCGCGGCCGGTGACGAAGATCATCTGCTCGATCCCCGCCTCGCGCGCCTCGTCGACCGCATATTGGATCAGCGGCCGGTCGACGACGGGCAGCATTTCCTTGGGGATCGCCTTTGTGGCGGGAAGGAAACGCGTGCCGAGACCGGCGACGGGGAAGACGGCTTTGCGGATCGGTTTCATGGGGGATTACTAACCGAGACATGCTTAAGACAGTCTCAACCTGGTACATCTGGAGATCGAGTGGACATTGCAAGACGGCCCCCGCCGCGGCATTATAAGCGTTTGGTGCAGCGACCGGTAAGGCTCGGGACAAAAAATAGCGCCTATCCGATGGGTCACAGCGCTGCTACGCCATCTGCCTGGATCCAGCATGCGCATTTTGCGGGGAACCGGCTGGCAATGGGGGAATGGCCGTGGAAACAGCCTGGGACTGGATTACTGTCTTTACATTTGCTGGGCTTGCCACCCTGCTTCTTCAACGGTCGGCTGAAGAAGAACCGCGCGATCATCTGTGGCAATATGCCCCGCCAGCGGTCGGCTGCGCGTTGGTCAATTATGTCGGCAATGAGGGCTATCATGCCCCAGCTGCGCTGATTTTCGTGGCGGTTGTCGCCTATATTTTCAAAGTTTTGAACGTGCCTATTCCTTTCATGAAACCGTAGGCCCGGCTTGGGGGGATCAAAGTTGACAACCTGTCGATCACCGAAGGATCGTTCTCGCTCAAGCTGTAAAAAGCCGGCGGCGTCGGCAGGATCTGATGGCAGGCGTCGGCATGGCCTTCACAGCTGTTTAGAGGCGCCTCCAGCCCGCCCACAACGCTTGGCGACGGGAAGTCGGCGAAACTTGATGCTGTCTTCATTGGCTTTCGCCGGGCTCAAGGCAGATATTCGATGGAAAAGTTGCGCATAAAATCGTCGGAGCGGGCTTGGGGGCCAATTCGCACAGTCGATCCGGCTTCCGACGCGCCGGGCATGTTCTCGTCTGCGCGCGATAAACGGACGGTCCTCTATGCCCTGTCACTCCTCCTCGACATATTGTCGTTGATCGGCGGTTATCTGTGCGCGCTCGAACTGCGCGACGAACGTTGGTTGGCTGCCGGAGGGCAATCCATCATCTTCATCGCGCTACCCATCTTCGTGATGTTCGAGATTGCCCGCGAGGCACAGGATGTTGAAACTCTGGGCAATCGCCTTTTGGCAATACGACGTTCTCTCGGTGCGCTTGGCGCGACGGCGTTCGTTATTATAGGCATGGGATTCCTGTTCAAGTCGCAGGAAATATCGCGCCTTGGCCTTGCTGTCACGTTTGGCGCGGCAGCTATACTCATCATCGCGGCCAAGGTTTTTCTCGACGCTCTCGTCAAGCGCGTCCTTGGCGACAGTGTTTTGGCCACGATCCTGATATTGGACGGTTTGGATGCACGCCCGGAACCGCATGCGGCGGTTGTAGACGTCGCTTCTCAGGGCTTGTGGCCTGACCTCGACCGTCCAGACATGATTGACGCTCTGTCGCGGCTGATCGCACCCTTCGATCGCGTGATTATCGCGTGCCACTATGATCACCGCCCTGCGTGGGCGACCTTCCTGAAGGGGCATGATGTGGGCGGAGAAATCCTGTTGGATCGCGATCTCCTTCACGGTGCCGTGGCGATCGGCGACTATGACCATAGAGACACGATTATTCTCTCACGCGGGCCCCTTAATCTTGTGAACCGCATCCAAAAGCGATCCCTCGATTTACTTGTGGCGCTTGTCGCGCTGGTTCTTCTCATGCCGCTGTTGCTCGGCGTGGCTATTGCGATACGCCTTGATGGACCGGGTCCCATTTTCTTCCGGCAACTGCGTGTAGGGCAGGGAAATCGCCAGTTCCGGATCTTCAAATTCCGCTCGATGCGTATCGATAGCAGCGATATCGCGGGCAATCGCTCGACCAGTCGGGGGGATGACCGCGTTACGCGGGTAGGCCGGTTCATCCGCCGGACGAGCATCGACGAACTTCCCCAGTTGGTTAATGTCATCCGTGGCGATATGAGCATGGTGGGACCCCGACCACATGCTCTGGGCTCTACGGCGGGCGACGAATTATTCTGGCATGCGTCGCGGCAATATTGGCTTCGGCATGCGCTTAAACCTGGTATTACCGGCTTGGCTCAAATCCGGGGGTATCGGGGCGCTACGGAAACTGTGGAGGATATCGACCGCCGCGTGCGATGCGATCTCGAGTATCTCTCGGATTGGTCCCTCTGGAACGATATCATCATCCTGCTGAAGACCGTTCGCGTCGTGATGCACAAGAATGCCTATTGAGCGTGGTCAGTGCATCGTGGCGCACGCCGCTTATCCACACCAGATTGGCAGGCAAGATCTACTCCCCTAGGCATGCGGCATGCGAATAGTCGGTATATTGCTAATCCTCCTGTCGATCCCGGTGCTCATCGCCTGGCTTCGGCGATACCCGCGGCACCGTAGATGGGCCTATCTTGGCGTCGGCGTGCTGCCTTTCATCATCAGTGCAATGAATCTCGATGCCGCGTTTGTGACATGGCCAGCTTGGCCGGGCTACGCCAAGGGAATTGTGGTATCGCTTCTCGACACACTGGCGATCGCCATTCTCGCTACCAGCCGCGCTCCTTTTCGCAAACTGCCTTTCTTTCTGCTGTTTCTTGCGTACCTCTTCGCGGTAACGCTTTCCGCGACCGCTTCCACTCTTCCGATGAGCTCGTTTTTCTACCTGTTTCAAGTGGTACGCATATTGCTCATATTTGCGGCCGTGGCATCGTTCGCCGGTGATTTACGCGCCATCAGGTGGTTGAGCTTCGGGTTGGCACTAGGCGCCATATTCCAGGCGGCCGTGACGATTGAGCAGCGCCTCTCGGGTGTCGTGCAGGCAGCCGGAACGATGGGCCACCAGAATCTTCTTGGCCTGATGCTGCATTTCGTGACCCTTCCGCTCCTGGCATTGCTGCTCGCCGGCGAACGCAACAAGCTCGTCATGCTCGGCGTCCTCGCCGCTCTCGTTGCGGTTGCGCTCGGCGCGTCGCGAGGCACGGTCGGCTTCGTGGCGCTTGGGGTCGTGCTTTTATTCATGCTCTCGCTCATGCGGCGGCCGACATCGCAAAAGTGGAAAGTATTGGGCTTCGCTGTCGTTACGCTCGCCATCGTTGCCCCGATCGCCATGTCCAGTTTCCAAGAGCGCTTTACAATCAGGCCGGTCAATGACGGCTCGGACGAAGAGCGGAAAGCATTTGAGCGCGCCGCAAAAATGATGTGGAGCGATCACCCGATGGGGGTTGGCGCAAACCAATATGTGGTGGTGGCTAATTCCGAAGGCTATTCGGCCCGCGCAGGCGTCATCTGGAACTGGGGCAGCCGCTCCGCCAATGTCCACAACATGTATCTTCTCGCGGCCGCCGAAACCGGTTGGCCAGGATTGCTGACGTTGATCGCGCTGCTTTTCGTTCCCACCATTCGGGCACTGATCTTCGCATTTCGAAATCGCCGCGACGCGCGAGGGGAGGTCGTGCTCGGCGTGAGTGTAACCTTCCTGATATTGGGATTGCACGGCCTCTATGAATGGGTGTTCGTTGTATATCACGCGCAATATGTGTTTGCGATTGCCCTCGGAATTGTCGCTGGTTGCATAAGGCAATCAAAAGTCGATCGCCAAAATCACGCAAAAGCTGCGAAATTGCACCGGCCGGCGCCCATCGACAGCGGCTCCGTCACTCCTTTGAAACGCGTGAGCGAAAATAGGCGTTAAGCCAACGCGTCATTGGACGCTCGATCCAAGCATGTAGTGCCTCGGCCGCCAGAAGCGAAACACCCGCGATGGCCACGGCCGCGATTGCCGGTTCCGTCGTTCTGATCGCCGTCGCATATGGGGCTAGCGTGATTGTGAAGGTAATGATGAGGACATGAATCAGGTACAGTGCGTAACTGCTGTTTCCGAAATGGCTAAGCCTGCGAAGCCGCTTTTTGAAGCCATGGGACGTTTCCCAAGTTACCGCGCCCGCCACGAGCAGCGCGCTGGGAATTCCCCACATTACGGCGGACGGAAGCCGATCATAGCCGACGGCAATCCCCGCTCCGAATAATGCGAGCGCGAACAACACGGCGCTCGGTCCTCCCCGTGCTGGAAGCCGGCCGGCGGCGAGCAGCCATCCTATGGCGGCGCCCGCTATGAATTCCAGGAGGAGGCTATTGGTAACAAGATGCAGAAGTGCGCCTTCCATCGGGAACAAAAAGCCTGCCACAATGGAAAACGTAAATGCGCATCCCAGAGTGATCAGCCCTCGCGTCGCGCCGAATTTCATCGCGAGGCCGAAACATAGGTAAAAGAACATCTCGAAAGACAGCGTCCACGCTGGGCCGATGATTGCGGAGGCATCTTCCGGAACAAGCGCCAGCGCTCCCAGAATATCAGATCCGCTGAGCATGTAGGGGCGTCCCAGGAGATAGTGCCCGGTGAGATAAAGGGCCGCACACACCCAATACATCGGGTAGATTCTCAATATCCGCCGGCGCAGAAAATCTCGCGCAGAAAAGATTCGGTCCGTCCGCGTCGTGTAAACCATGATAAAGCCACTAATGACGAAGAATATGTGGACCCCGACGGCGCCGAAGGCAAAAAGATAGGATTCTGAAGCAAAGGCCGGGCTGGAGAATTGCGTCGAAATTGCCAATTGTCCGTGGAACAGGACGACGAAGAGGGCGGCTACGGCCCGAAGTAACTGGATAGAATGCATTGTTTCGGTTTTGCGGACGGTTTGATGCGGCTTCACCGCCGAATTGCCTTGTTCGTTGCCAGCCATGGTTCCCCCTGTGCCTCTACCCATATCAACATTCTTGCGAATGTCAGTTGCGCTGGAAGGTCCGCCTGCTATCCATTTCGATTGAGGGCTGGGCGAGATATCTTGCGTCAGTTGCATCTCATCGAGGAAGCGCCAGCCGCGTGCAGGAACGCCAGATAGGAACCTCCGATCCACGCGCCGTCGATGCTGAACCGTCATCCAGGTACCTGACTTTCTTTCAGCGGAGACGGCACCTGATCGGTTCGGCCGGATGGGTCGCGGGCGCGCACATAGCGCAGCAGGTGTTGAGACTGGTCTCCAACATCGTCCTCGCATGGCTCCTGGCGCCGGCTCTTCTGGGCACGATGTTGCTGATCAACACCCTGCGGACCGGAGGAGAGTTGCTCACCGACGTGGGCGTGGGACAAAGCATCGTTAATGATCGACGCGGAACCGAGCCTGCCTTTTATAATACGGCATGGACGATACAGATCGTTCGCGGACTGATACTTTTTGCTATCACAATGTTGCTGACCGTACCGCTCGCGCGATTTTATGACAATGCAGATTTGCTCTTCCTCCTGCCCGCCGTGGCACCAATCTTCATTCTGACGGGATTGACCTCGCCGTCGCGTTTTATACTCCAAAAGCAGCTCCATGTACGAACGCTTGCTTTGTTCGACCTTGCTATTTCGCTATTTGGGATCGGCGTGCAGATTGCCCTTGCCCTTTACACTCCTACGATCTGGGCCCTCATTTTCGGACTGCTGATTGGCACAGCCGCGTCTGCGATAGCGAGCTTTTTCCTGATCGACTGGCGTACGCACAGGCTGCGGTGGGACAGGGAAGCGGTGAAGGCCATTCTCCATTTTGGAAAGTGGATATTTCTGTCTTCGCTTATCTACTTCCTGGCGATGAATTTCGATCGGCTGTACTTTGCCGATGCGATTTCGTTTGCTTCGCTGGGAATTTACGGAATTGCGAGGACCTTCGCGGATACCATCACGCAGCTGTTCCAGCGCATGGGCAGCCTCCTGATTTTTCCAAAGGTCGCCGCTTCGCATCAGCGAGGCGCGGACCTGCAGCAAACGATCAGGCCCTTGCGATTGGCAACGCTCCTTCTTGTCGCGCTGGGTCTCGCACTGGGGACTGCTGTCGCGGATCAATTCATCTACATCTTTTATGACACACGCTACCATCAAGCCGGATTGTTCCTGACAATATTGCTCGTCGGAAGTTGGTTCGGCATTCTCGCCACGATGGCCGACGCGATGATGATGGGGGTTGGAAAGCCTTCGGGTGTGGCTTTCAGCAATGGTGCCAAGCTCGCGGTGATAGCAGTGGCGCTCCCATTGGTGTTGCCGCGGTACGGCATGAATGCGGCGCTTGCGATTTTTGTTCTTGCCGAAGCGATACGATATGCCGTCCTCGCTTGGCGCAAGCGCGGCGTCGGTCTCAGTTTTCTCCGGCAGGACGCCGCCTTGACGATCCTTTTTTTCCTTCTGATTTTTTTGTTTCGGGAGGCGAGCATGCTCGCGGGACTCACCGGCGGTGTAGAAGCATGGTTTATCCAGGCGCGGTCGCTGCATGGATGACGAAGCAAAAATCGGGCTGGTTGCGATCGGACGCAATGAGGGCGAACGGCTCAAATCCTGTCTCCGCTCGGTCCCGCATGGCGTGCCGATCGTCTATGTCGACAGCGCGTCGACCGACGGAAGCGTGGACTTCGCCCGCTCGATCGGCGCGCGTGTCGTCCAGCTAAATTTGACGATGCCCTTCACCGCCGCGCGCGCGCGCAATGCCGGGCTCGAAGCAATTCTCCGCCACAGTCCGGATCTCGAATTAATCCAGTTTGTCGATGGGGACTGCGAACTTGAGCCCGGATGGTTGACGGATGCGGAGCGCTTTTTGAGTTCCAGGCCGACCGTAGGCGCCGTCTGCGGCAGGCGCCGCGAGCGTTTCCCGGAACGCAGCATCTACAACGAGATGTGCGATGCCGAATGGGATACGGCAATCGGAAAAGCCGACGCGTGCGGCGGCGACGCAATGTTCAGGGCTCAAGCTTTGGCGCAGGTGCACGGGTATGATCCCGCCATTATTGCCGGCGAAGAGCCCGAACTTTGCTTTCGGCTGCGCGGATCCGGCTGGGAGGTGTGGCGGATCGACAGTCCGATGACCATTCACGACGCCGATATGCACCGTGCGAGGCAGTGGTGGATGCGCGCCGTGCGAAGCGGGTTCGGCTACGCGCAGGTTTGGCAAACGACGAGAGGGAGCAATGACCGGGCGCTTTATGGCAGGCAAGTGGTCAGCGCCCTCGGCTGGACTTTCGGGGTCGCGCTGATAGGGATCATGTTATCGATCGCGTTCGGCCCGCTCGGCGCTACCAGCGCTCCACTGCTCTGGTTGATCCAATTTGCAAGGCTGTCGTGGCGCGGTGGCGCTATTTGGGGCTGGCATATTCTTATCGGGAAGTTTGCCGAAACATTAGGGATTCTTCGTTTCGCGGCAGTCCGGCTGATGGGCAAAAAACAGGGCGCGATTTTTTACAAATGAGCAACATCGCCTATCTGGCTAGCGACATTCACGCAACATCGCATACTTTTGTGCGGCGCGAGATTGCAGCGCTCCGGGCTCTGGGCCTGAAAGTTACGCCGTACACAATACGTCGTGGGGCATCGGGCGACAGCGCGGCAGAGAATCTGCTCGGCCGGTCGGTCATTGCCTATGTCATGGCAATAGGCTGGGCTTTCCTCGCCAGCCCACGCCGATTTGTCGCGAGTTGGCTGCTCGCGTTGAGGCATCGGGTGCCCGGGGTCAAATCGCTGATTTGGTCGCAATTCCACTTTGTCGAAGCCATCCTTCTTGCCCGGCTGCTCCGCAATTCCGGTGCAAGCCGCTTACACAATCACTTCGCCAATAGCGGTGCAACCGTCGGGTTCATCGCTGCGAGCTATTCACGGCTCCCCTGGAGTCTGACGCTCCACGGAATTTCCGAAACCGATTACCCCGCCGGTCCCCTGCTCGCCGAAAAACTCGAAGCGGCGTCATTCGTCGCGTGCGCAAGTTATTTCATGCGGGCCCAAGCGATGCGCCTCGTCGATCGATCGCACTGGCGCAAGATGGCAATTGTAAGATGCGGGATTGACCCAAAAGCGTTGCCGAAGGCCAAACCGCATAGTGATGGCGAGCCGACGAAGTTGATCTGCGTCGGTCGTCTGTCGCCAGAGAAGGGCCATCTTGGTCTGCTGGATGCGCTTGCGCTAGTCGCGTCGGAAGGCGCCGAGTTCCAGTTGGTCGTCGTCGGGGACGGCCCAATCGGGGCGGACATCAGGCTACGCGCCTCCGAGCTCGATCTTCTCGAGCGGATACGGTTTGTGGGCGCCTTGTCCGAGGCCGAAACCTTGACTGAAATCGCCGCAGCGGACGTGCTCGTTTTGCCCAGTCTGATGGAAGGTTTGCCGGTGGTGTTGATCGAAGCCATGGCAATGCGCCGTCCCGTGATTGCCAGCAGGGTTGCCGGCATTCCCGAGTTGGTCGCTGACAGCGGGACAGGATATTTGTTTACGCCTTCTGATTGGGAGGACCTAGCCCGGAAACTCAGCGCGCTCCTTGCCGTTCGTTCCGAATGGCAGCGCATCGGGGAGGCCGGCTATATCAGGGTCGTTGACGAATTTCGGATCGAGCATACGGCATCGCGGATGGCACATCTTTTTTCGGGAGAGATGCTTTCATGACGATTTTTGATCATTTTGATCGCATTCGCATCGTGAATCTTCCGTACCGAACGGATCGTCGGCGCGCGATGGACCGGGAACTCGCGAAGGTTGGGCTCGCGGGTGACCCGCGCGTGCGCTACTTCGACGCGATCAGACCCGAGAACGCTGGAAGTTTCACGTCGATCGGTGCCCGCGGGATTTATGCGAGCCAGAAATTCTTGCTGGGAGAAGCCGCTGCCGCTGGCGAGTCCTTGCTCATCCTGGAAGATGATTGCATCTTTCACCCGGGTGCCAAGGACCGCATTTTCCCTCGCGACTGGGATATATTCTACGGAGGATATCACGCTTCGCTTCCGGACGACCTTTTGGGTAGTGACGTTGAGGGGGCGCATATGATGGGCTTCTCGCACAGGGGCGCAAAGCTGGTATTCGACTACCTCGATCAACTGCACTATGACGGGATTCATCCGCCTATCGATGGGGCCTATGTCTGGTTCCGGCGAGCAAATCCCGAAGTGCGCACACGCTTCGCCGAGCCACCGCTTGCCGGACAGCGGCCGTCGCGCAGCGACATAGCCTCGCTCGCCTGGTTTGACCGTCTGCCTTTGCTCCGCAGCGCCGCCACCTTCGCGCGCGGGTTGCGCCGCGGAGCAAGTCGCAAATAGCCCGTCTTTCGAGATTGTCTCGTACGGCGCAATGAACCCGGATGGTCGGTATTTTTGGGACCAATCAGGGAAGGGCGGGCGACGTCGTTGTCGATCTCGAGCGCCCGGCGAGGAACTAGGGAACGGACGCCGGATCGCGTCGCCATGGCAGGTGCGAGCGACATGCGAGTCTTGATGGTCCGGGGCGCCAGCGTCCCCGATGGCGCGGCAGAGCATAGCGTCCGAGAGAGCGAAGAGCGGGAAGCCGCAATCCGGATGGCACCAACGCGGACGTTCGTTTTGCGGGAGACCCGCCCGATTTCACCGTTCTGAACGACGATGCAGCCTTGGCGATGCCGTGGGGGGCGCTCTCAGGCGTCGGGAACTGCCCGACTGTAATATTTTCCGTAATCGGGGCCCCCATAGCCATAGCCATAGCTGTCGCCCAATCCACCGCTATAGCGGTTGAGAATGGTACCCAGGCACGGCGTGGGCGAGAGCATGCTGAGCACATCGAGGACGTGCCTTCGCGTCGTTTTTCCTGAATCGACAACGAGAATAAAGCCATCGAGCTGCGATAGGCTTATCATGGCATCGTCGCTCGCGAAGGCAGGCGGGAGATCGAACAAGATGGTCGATGCTGCGGACTGGTTGCGCAGAATTTCGATGAGCTTGGTGAACCTTTCGCCGGCCAATAGCTCAGCAGTGTTGGTCGTCCGGCGGACCGACGGAAAAAGACCGAGATTTGTACCTTCGATCCGGTAACCGACCTCGGTCAGGCGGTTCACATCACCTTCGAGGAAGCTTTCGACCCCGCGCTCCGGTTCGAGTCCGATTTCTTCCGCGAGCGATGCCCGGCGAATATCGAGGTCGACCAGGAAGACTGGCTCTTCGACAACACGAGCCAGCGAGCTGGCGAGGTTCATCGACAGAAAGGATTTGCCTGCTGCGGGCGTTGCCGACGTGATGCCGACCAATCGATGTCCATCCTCTCGCAGTTTTTTGGCGAAGCTTGTTCGCAGCAGGTTGAATGGCCGCGCGCGTACGTCGCGGTTATCAAACCCCACAATGCGGTGCTTTTTGACCTCCGAGATCGCGGGCGTGAAGACCGCCAGACTTTCCAGCGTCAGAATTTCCGGAACGCCGGGTACGGGCGGATTAGCGTCAGCCATGGGTCAGCCTTAGACAAGGGCACATCAACGCGTACCTCGGAACGGGATAAAACGCTTCAAACCCTTCGGCCCGATGCGCACAGCTTCGATCGTTGGGATGATCCCGAGCGGCGGTGACCCAAGGATGGCTTTCAAAGCCGCCGGATCGCGAATGGGGCGAAGGATAAGCTCGACAGCCAGGGCGAGAAGAAATCCAAGTGCGATGCCGCCACCAATTCCGAGCGCTCCCAGAAGCAGCCGGTTGGGCCAGCTGGGTTGATCCGGAATTACCGGGGGTTCCACCACCGACAAGCGCTCGGACATCTGTTCGTCCTCCGCCCGTACGCCTGCGCGCGCTGCCATCAGCTGGTTCTGAACTTGTTCATATTGTTCATTCACGGCGGTAAGACGTTGCTGCAACTCACCAAGCTGCTGCTGCACCAGGGGCGCGCGCGCGCGCGCAGCCAACTGCGAGTTGACCTGCGCCGTCTCGCCGGCTTTTGCGCTTCGCAAAGCCGAAATCTGGGCGTTGTTGAAGGCGATTTGCTCATCCAGAGTGTTAACAGGGATCTTTGCGCTATTATCCTTCGCCAGCCGCTTTGCCTCGGCGAGCGCCTGCTTTGCCATGACAACGTCCGGATGCGTCTCGGCATAGACCGAACGAGCTCCGGCCAGTCGGGTCTCCGCCGCAGCCACGATCGGGTCGCGTTCGTCGCTGGTTTGCGCCAGGCTGCGCTGCTGAATGAGCAGCTGATTGTCTCGCTGCAGCGCCGCGATCTGCACATCGTAGCTTCCGCCGCTTCCTCCCATGATCACCCCGCCCCCGGAGAGGACGCTGCCATTGCGGGCGTTGATCTGGCCGATCTGTAACTGCAGCGCCGAAATTTGCGTTTCCAGCCCGGACGACTGATCGGTAAGAAACTGTACGGTATTGGTCGCCTGCTCAGCGTTTCCTCGCGCGTCCAGCTGCAACACGCGATCCATGAGTTCCTGCGCTACGGCCTGCGTTTGTGCGGGCTGCGAATATTCAAAGGCGAGCTCGAACGCGATGGTCCGGGTCTCGGCACCGGCGCCGGGCGCGGTCGCCTCCGAAGGTGTAAGCGTTATCGACGACCGCATCTCGGCAATCACATCGGAAAGCGGTTTGCGCTTTCGCTCGCTCGCATAAAGCCCATGCCGCTCAATCAGCTGAATGAGATCGGGGCGTGCCGTGATCTGCTGACGGATCGCTGCGATCCGCCGATCGATCAGGTTGCTCGCATCCGTCCCCAGGACTTCCTTGGGAAGCTGAGGCGATTCTACCAGCATGATCGCGTTGGACCGATAAACGGGCGGAACCAGCAAGATGGCGGCAAGGGCAGCGACGATTCCAATGATCGTCGGTATGATAATGAACCAACGCCTTTGCCACAGGATCACGGGCAACTGCTGAAGAAAATTACCGCCCGCCGGCTCGTCTTCGAGCGACGAGTCAAACATCGTCTCTTCCACTAGCGCTGCTTTCCCAAAATGACGGTCAATCCGATCATCAGCGCGAAATTCGGGCTGCGTTTCTGGAGATCGTCATAAATCTTCGAGTAGCTCGGTGTCACCGTCAACGCCACGCGGGCACTCAGCTTACGCGTATAGGTAGCAAGTCCACCCACAAGGTCCGTCACGCGTGGAAGAGGGAGGCCGCGGCCATCCTGGTTCGTTCGGCCATATCGCGCTGACAGGGAAAAACGGTCGACCGCCGAAAGCTGGCGGTCGTAGCTCAAAGATGCAGTCGTGACCGTCGACACCCCGCCCAATGCCGTAGGCTGCGCGCTACGGCCAGCCGAAAGACAAAAGCTCTGGTTGCGCCCGCGGTCGCAGACGCCGATGCTTCCGGCGAATGAAGTGTTTTTGCTGTGCAAGCCCGCCCCGATATCAGTATCGACATAGGAAATTCCGGCCTCGGCCACGAGACTAAGACGATCGCTCAGCTGCTGGCTGATGCCAACGCGAGGCGAAACGATCAGACTGTCCCCCGTACGTCGGCCGAGATAGTCGACGACACCAAACTGCGATCCGGCGGTAAGCGACGTGCGCGCCGAGAGCTTGTACTCGTAGCCCAGCTGGAGCGAGGCATCGCGATAATCGAAACCGACATCGTCGCCGATATAGGTTCCGCTCAATGAAATGGTTGCATTCGCCGAGCTGACTTCATCGAGACCGCGAGACAGACCAAGGCTTGTGACGACATTGGTAACTCTGGAACGGGTGCCTGCGATTGTGGTGTCAATGACAGGAACCTCTGGGGGTTCGAGCGGGCCCGCGCCGGGCATCGCGCTATTGTCGAAAATCAAACCGTCCTGGACGGCTGAACGCGCGGTCTGAACGGACGAAGATATGCTGACGCTCGTCAGCTCGTCGAGCATGCGCCGGGTAGAAGCTTCCAGGCGGGCAGCGATGTCGCTGCCATAGCGATTGGTATATTGGGAAACACGAAGATTACCGCCCAGCCTCGTATCTCCAAGTTCGTCCTCATAGATAATAGAAGGCGAAACACTAAGGGTAACCGACCCGGCGGTTTCTGCCTCGCTGTCGAGGTAAGGATTGGTGGACAGACCGCCGCCAACCGAAACTTCGAGTGTGGCCTCGGGCTCCGACTGAGCAAAGGCAACATGCGCTTGGCAAATCAACAACATCCCGGCCAAGGAAGAAGCAAGCTTCTTCATTACAAACGCCCCCCACTCATCATCAGCGCACGATGACCGTGTCGCCTGTTTCGATACGCAAAATATTGGCGCGCGCCACGTCTTTCGCATCGACGCCCGTCTTGAACAAAGGGGCCAGGCGCACATTGAGCGTGGTCAACTGCTCGTTCGATTTGCGAATGATCACCACATTGTCGAGGTTCGCAAATTCACCGGGTCCCCCAGCCATGCTCAAAGCCTCCAGAACGTTGACATAGCGACCCGGGGAAAATGTTCCCGGCGACTTCACCCGCCCCATGACCGAAAATTGCATCCCCGAGGCGGCCACGACCGAAACGGTGACCTGTGGCACCGCTCCGACATATTGGGCGCTCAAGCCCTTGGTGATCAGTCCTTCCACCTCAGATGGCAAGAAACCTTGCACCTTGAACTGGCCAACCAGCGGAAACGCCATCGTGCCGTCCGGAAGAACCTTAACCTTTCGCTGCAGACGCTCTTCGCCCCAGACGTAAATCTCCAGCTCATCGCCCGCGTTGATGCGATAGGTGGAAGCAGTCGAAGTCGCAGCCGCACCCGCGGTGGCATTGAGCTTCGGCTCAGCTGGCGCGTCCTCGCCGGTCTGGGCATGGGCGACCGACAGTATGGCCATCGCCGTGGCTATCCCGCTGGAAAGCAAAATTCTCATCATTCGCGAGATACCTCAGTGAGCGGTCGACAGTTCAACGCTGGTCTTTATAAGATAGGCCATGGTCTTTGGCTACCTCGTTAACCCACGGAATACTGGCTCATGATGGGTCGTATCGCACCAAAAGCGCCCCGTCATGGGACATTTTTCATCGCTTTTGCCTTGACAATTTCCGTCGCACTGACGGCGTGCGGCCGCTCCAACAGCGCTGCGGCCGAGGAAGCCATGCGGGCGCAGTCTCTTTTTGAACAGCGCCGGCTCGCGGAGGCACGTCTGGCGATCAACGAGGCTATCATCATTCGTGACGATGAGCCGCAGTTCCATATTCTGCGCGGGCGAATTGAAATGGCGGCAGGTTCCGTGCCGGGCGCGTATGATGCGTATAGTGATGCGATGTCGTTGGATCCCACGAATGTCGAGGCGCTGCAGGCGGTCTCGCAACTGGGACTGCAGACCGGCAACCTGCGGGAATCTCTCGATGCGACCGACGCCATCCTGTCGCTTACTCCCGATGACCCCCAGGCCTTGTTGATCCGCGGGCTTCACGCGGTCATTCGCAGCCGGTTCGCAGAGGCTGATGGATATGCGGATAAAATTCTTTCCCGCGATCCGAACGATGAAGGCGGCGTCATTCTGAAAGCGCGTGTGGCCGTTCGCAAAGGTGCGCCGGCCGATGCGCTCCGGGTTTTGGCCAACTACGGCCTCTCCAAATCCCAGACCGTTGGCGTGGTCATGACAAGACTGGAGGTGTACCGCGTCACGCGCGACGCGCCGGGAATGCGAAGCCAGTTCGCCCTCCTGCGAACGCTTGCGCCCGAAAATTGGGAGGTGCGGATCGACGAAGCGAATTTCGCCTTCAAGGACGGACGTCCGCGAGATGCATCGAACCTCGTCACCGCTTTGCTTGCTGATCCGAAGCTGCCGAATGAACATCTCCCGGCCATTCTCGCGACAATGCGCGAAATTGCCCCGGCGGGGCTGGAAGCCGAAAGTCTGGCTGCCATAAAAAAGAGCGGATCGAAGACCGCAAGATTGGCTTTCGCAGAATATCTCGCGGATCGCGCGAAATTCGCAAGCGCACGTGCCTTGCTTTACGGACTTGACGGCGAGGAGCGAACCGCAGTGGACGCCAGAATCGCTGCGGGAGAAGGCCGCTGGGACCAAGCCATCGCCCAGAGCGAGCAAGTTCTCGCCGAGGACAAGACCCATTGCCTGGCACTGACCGTGCAGGCCGAAGCTCGGCTTTTCAGAAACGATCTTTCAGGGACTCTGCGATCGGCGCAACTCGCTGTAAGCCAGTGCCCGCGCCAAGAAGCGGCATGGGCACTCGCTGCGCGCTCCTACGAGCGTCGCGGCGACAACGAGAATGCACGCCGTTTATGGCGCCAAGGCTTAAGGGAAAACCCCCAGAACTCGCGCATGACGGGGGCCTATGTTGACTGGCTGCTGGAGACAGGGCAGGACCGTGAAGCCCTCGCGGCTTCTCGGCGCTTGACCCGGGCAGCGCCTGCGCTGCTCAGCGGCTGGAGACTGTACAATGATGTTTGCACTCGATTGAAACAGGCGTGCACTGCCGAGGCGCGAAAGGGGATTGCTGACGCAGCGACCCTTTACGGTGTCGATCTTCTGCCCGGTCAGGCGCCGCCCAATGGCCTTTTCGGCCGGATCGTGACGCGATGAGCGCCGAGGGCGCACTGCGCTGCGAGTTCCTTGGCATGATGTTTGATCGCTGGTCGGCGGCGGCGGTCCGCGCACGCGTCGCTGATCTCGCGGAGGGGCACGCCTTCACTTATGTCGTCACCCCCAACGTCGACCATATTGTGCAACTGCATCGATCGGACGATCCAACACATATAGGCAGCTATGAACGCGCGACGCTTTGCGTTTGCGACAGCCGCATTCTCCAACGGTTGGCATCCTGGTCCGGTCTAGACCTTCCCCTCGTGCGTGGCAGCGATCTGACGCGCGATTTGCTCGCGGGCGTGCTCCAGTCGGGAAAGATCGCCGTTGTCGGAGGCGATGCGCAGTTTCATCACGATATTGCACTGCGCTACCCACGTTTCGAATGGCAATTTCATCAGCCGCCTATGGGCGTTCGGCGCAACGCGCAGGCTCGCACCGCGATAGCCGAATTTGTGGAAGCGAGCGGTGCGGACGTAATCTTCTTCGTAATTGGAGCACCACAGAGCGAACTTGTTTGCTCTGAAATTCTCGAGCGCGGCCGGGCACGTGGCGTTGCCCTCTGCGTGGGAGCGTCGCTTGCGTTTCTCACAGGTGCCAGAAGACGCGCGCCGCTTTGGATGCAGCGCGCAAGTCTCGAATGGCTCTTCAGGCTGCTGAGTGAACCCCGCCGGCTATGGCGCCGATACCTCGTCGATGGGCCGGAAATATTTGTGATCTGGCGCCGCTGGAAGCGAACCAAGGCTGCACGCCTCAGCGCTGCGTCCGGTTCCAGTCTTTCTGGTTACGAATGAAGAAGCCGACGTAGATCGGGACCTTCCAGATAACGTATAAGGGGATGCGCAGGAGGTCCCTTAGCGGCAGCACCGCCCTTCCGTATACCGACCAGGCGATCATGAGCATCGCGCTGGCAAAGGCGAAAGCGCACCCGCCAAGGATAAAGGGTAGCCAGTGTCCCGTCGAAAAACCGACGGCGGCGATACTCGTCAGCGCGGCGAGAGACAGGAGCACGAGAAGAGCCAGGGGCGGGACGAGAAGATGGGCGCCTAGCGTCGCCACATTCCGTGAGCGCCTGAAAATTCCTTCCATTACGAGGGGAAGACCTTTGGTCGCCGCGGTGCGCATGAAACCATGCTCCCAACGACTGCGCTGGGCGCGACTGCCTTCGATCGGCGCGGCGCTGCTTGTAACGAGTGCGCGATCGTCGAGGTCGACCGGCACGCCCTGTCTTGCCAGCCATAGACCGAGACTGAGATCCTCTACTGCGTCTCCGGTGGCGAGTGGGAGTCCGGCGAAAAGCGGCCAGGAGAAGGCCATCCCGGTTCCGAAAAGCATTGCACCGCCCCCCAGTCGCTGAATGCCGCGGGCACGTATGAGATTTTTGACCAGCATCGCAAAATTCGAAACGGCGACAAGTGGTGAGGCCTCGGCTGACGTCAGAAGGTTGCACGCTTGTACGGGCCGCCCATGCACCAGCGCGCGCAGGGATAGCCTCTCCGCGCTTCCGTGCGCGAGCCGGCAGTCGGCGTCGATCACGATGACGACTTCCGGCGGAGCCCGCTCGAGGACGTCGCGTCCAAACGCCAATGCAAAGCCTTTTCCGCGGCGGTCGCTTTCGTTACGCACGGCGACTGTCGCGCCCGCCATCCGTGCGAGCGTTGCGGTATCATCGTCGCAATTGTCAGCTACGACCAGTATTGCGGCTGTGGGCGCGGCCGCCCTGAGCCCGCTTATAGTATCCGTTATCCCCAGACTCTCATTATGCGCGGGGATCAGAATTGCGATCCGCCTCGGCCGGTCGAAACCTTCCCAGACGTCGTCCGGCAATGGGCGGAGGCCGAAAGCCAGTTCTAAGCCGAGGTAGACCAGCGAAAAGGAGAGGGGCAACATCACAAGCCACGCGAGAAAAATGATCATCGCGATGCCAACCTTCTTGCGGAGTGTTGCATTCGCAAGCCCCTCGCTTGCGGATGTCCCGAATTGTCACTCATTTCACATCATACCTATGCATTCACCCGCTCGCTGTCTACGAAGGCCGGGAACATCTGGGGGTTTTTATAATGGCGCGCGAATATTTCTCGGCTCGCAGGGTGCTGGTCACGGGCGGTGCAGGATTTGTGGGATCCCATCTCATCGATCGCTTGATTGCGGCGGGCGACGAGGTGCTGTGCGTCGATAATCTATTCACCGGCGCAAAGGCAAATATAGCTCATTTGCTCGGTCACCCCCGGTTCGAATTTCTTCGCCATGACGTTTGCCTGCCGCTTTTCGTCGAAGTCGACGCGATATTCAATTTGGCCTGTCCGGCGTCGCCGATCCATTATCAGCATGATCCTGTACAGACGACGAAAGTTTCAGTCATCGGCTCGATCAATATGCTTGGCTTGGCGAAGCGCATTAAAGTGCCGGTTCTTCAGGCTTCGACGAGCGAAGTTTACGGGGATCCCACACAGCATCCGCAGACGGAAAGCTACTGGGGTAACGTCAATCCGATCGGATTGCGCAGCTGTTACGACGAGGGAAAACGCTGTGCCGAAACCCTGTTTTTCGACTATCACAGGCAACATGGCATTGATGTGAAGGTCGCGCGCATCTTCAATACCTACGGCCCGCGAATGCATCCGAGCGACGGCCGCGTGGTTTCCAACTTCATCATGCAAGCCTTGCGCGGTGAGGACATCACGATCTTCGGTGATGGTTCGCAAACCCGAAGCTTTTGCTACGTTGACGACCTCGTTGAGGGACTGTTGCGTCTGATGAACTCGCGCGATGGATTCACAGGCCCGGTGAACATCGGCAATCCCGTGGAATTCACCATTCGGGAACTTGCCGAGCTGGTGATCGACATGACCGGTGCGCGGTCGCAGCTGGTGCAGCTTCCCTTGCCCTCGGACGACCCGACGCAGCGAAAGCCCGACATATCGCTTGCTCGAGCCGAGCTGGATTGGGAGCCGTCCATTGCACTGCAAGATGGACTGCTGAAGACCATCGACTATTTTCGGCAGCTAGCGAACTGAGGGCCGCTCGGCGAGAAGGCCCGCAATGAATGCGCGGTACTGATCCGCGATGGTCGACCAGGAAAAACGTTCGATACCGTCAGGCCGCCCTGCGCGGGTGGGCCCGCGAGCAAGTGCGGCCCGCAGCGTGCTCACAAGGGTGGGCTGATTTTCCGTATCGCAGAGAAACTCTGCGTCAGGTCCGAGAATCCAGCGGAGCCGATCGCTGTCGTGACCGATGACCGGGAGCCCGCTCGCCCAAGCCTCGATGAACACATTTCCGAATGATTCGAGCAGCGACATGTGCAGAAATATGTCGGCCGATCGGTAGAGCATCGGCATGTCCGCCGCAGCCAGGCTGACGCGCATGAAGCGGCCGGGAAGCAGCGCGTCGGCAAGGGCCTGACCCTCGTCGCGAAGGGGACCGTCGCCCGCGACCACGAGAAAGGCGTCGTCGAGATCGGCGACGGCGCGAATGGCATCCATCACGCGCTTTGTCGCGATGAAGGCGCTGACCATCAATATCACCGGCCTATCCGCCGGCAGGCCGAAGCGGGCACGATCGGCGGGGCCGGGGTGAAAACGCGCGAGGTCGACGCCATTCGGTATCAGGGCGCAATTCCATTGTTGCTGGTTGCGGGCCAGATAATCAGGGTTTGTGCACACAAGGCCATCGCATGCAAAAGTGCGATACTCGGAATTGGATGCGAAGGCTGGCCAGTCGCCATTCTGGGTAACGAAAATCTGCAAGGGCTTGGCAGCCGAAGGACGTCTCAGCGCCCAATGGGTAAAGGGAAAGGAACAGGTGATTACCGCGTCATAGGCGGCAGGCTTGTAGGCCGCGAGCAAGCCCGGCGAAAAGCTGGCATCCTCCCAGGCCGTCTCGCTGCGAAATGGCGGGACTTGAGGAAAGCGTTCAAAACGTTCGCGCCGGATTGCTGGGACGTGCCGAAAATTATAGGCGACATCGGGCCGGCACGCTCCCGAGCCCATTACCGTGATGTCTTCCCCGCTGCGGGCGAGCGCATCGGCTACCGACAGCAGGGCGACTTCGGCGCCGCGATCGTAGCGATGAAATCCGGGTAGCGCGAACAATAGTCTCATCTGTCCGATACTCTGCTTGGCGGTTGCCGCGCGCGCTGAAGTGGCGGCCGTGATTAAGGCGCCGCCGGTCGGGGCAGGGGAAGGGCCCTTGCGCCTCCCGTCCGACCGCGCGGAAATCCAACGATGGCGAAATACTTTACGCTTATTTCTTGGTGGAGCTGCCCTTTTCAGCCGCCGGCGCGAAGCCCGGCTGATACTCTATCTCCGCATTGGTCCGGCTCTGTTTCAGGCGCTGCTCGATCGTTTCACTCAACTGCTTGTTGCGCAGAGCCTGAACCGCGAGCGGACGTGCGTTTGCCGCCGGCACGGGTTCGGCTCGCTCGCCCGTCACGACGCCCACCGTCACAATGCCGTTCTCCGGAATCACGAAGGGCTCACCAGCAGGCAATGCGCGAATCTGCTGCAGCCGCTGCTGACCGAGCGCTGCGGAATCGATCTGCGTCGCATCGCGGTTAAACTCGATACCCATCTGTTTGAGGCGACCTGCGACCGCCTCCATGGAATGATCGTCTTCAAGCGATTTGAGCTGGTCCAAATTTTTCGGCATCGCGAACTGGATGCGATCAACCGCCAAGATCTTGCGCTCGCCGAACATCACGGGATTTTCGGCAATGAACTTGTCGATCTCTTGCTGACCGGGGACCTTCAGGGCGCGCTCAGCGCGTTGGCCCATGAGCTGGACGAGGAGCGCGTCGCGCAACTGGCGCTCCCGCAACAGATAATCGGGGGTCTTGTCGAGTTCATCGTCCCGCGCGGCCTGAGCCAGCAGGCGCCGTTCGACGATCCGTTGAAGTGCGGCTTGTTGCACGACCTTCTTGTCGATACCTTCCGGGATCGGCGTGCTGCCCAATTCGGCATTGATTTCCTGAAGGGTGATTTCTTCCCCATTGACGACGGCCGCGACCTGGCCGGTGGCCTCCTTGTCGCACGCTGTGAGCGAAAGTGCGGCCAACGCGCACGTAAAGCTGATTATCCGGTTCATTGACTTATCCTCTTGAATCTTGTCCCAGCAGCAAGCGCTGCATGCGCGGGTTCGAGCTTTCGATAAATTCGCTTGCAAAATCTGCCAAGAGCGGCAGCGCCGCTCGCTGATCAATACCCAGGGCAGAGACACGCATCATCATGCCGTCGGGAATTTCTCCTGCGAGATTGGCGCGCATGACTGCTACCCGCTGCTCGATCCACTTGCGCGGATAAGCCGTACCGAGGCGCGTGAAGTAGGCGACCTGTTCGACGCGATCGGGCGAGGTCGCGGTGAACATATTGGCAGGAACGTTATGCCCGCTCGCCTTGAGCATGATTTCCCGAGTGGTACTGAGCACGAATCCTCCAACAGGATAGCAAACTTCGGGCCGGTGGACCTGGAGAACCCCGTCCTGCGCATTATTATAGGCCAGAAGCAACATCACAGGTGGAAGATGGGGAGCCGCATAGACACGCGTTACCAGGTTATCGTAGAGACGGTCGCGTAGCGTATCGGGAGGCGGGAGAACAACGCCACTTTGCGATACCGTCTTCCAGTTTCCGAACGTCGGCGGAACCCAGTTCTCAAAATCCTTCTCGGAGACCACGGGATAGGCAATTGCAGGCTGGCGGGCAAACGCATATCCGGAAGCGCCAGCGAGAACCGCGCCTAGAAGCATGTTGCGGCGGGACAGTTCGGACGCGCGCGCGAGATTATCGTCAGCCATTGTCCGCTGCCCCTTCCGACTTGCCGACATATCGGTCCCACATGGGCTTCAGCAACATGTCGAGAACGAAGATCGAGATCAGCGCGATCCCAAACATCAAGATCCCCGCAAAATTATGCAAGAACCCCTGAGCGGCTGCTTCGCCGGCATGGTAGGTCAGTAGAATCAGGATAAGAACGCGAAAGAAATTTGCGACCAGCGCGACCGGGACGATGAAGAGGACGAGCAACAGGGCATATTGCCAATGCGCTTGGTGGCGCATGTAAATGTAGAACAGCGAAATCGCCGAGAGCGAAATAATCGAGTTGATCCCCGAACAGGCTGCGGCGACGAGCAACTCATATTGACCGATATAGATTCTCACGCCTTCGCCGCCGATCGGATACCCGAGCAAGCTTAGAAACCAGATAGCCGCTTCGGAAAGCCACATCTTCATCGGAACGGTTACAATCGCCACCAATGTATCCGGGGGCGGGAAAATGAACGCAAGATAGAATAGCGGAAACCAGAGGCGCTTCATCACCTCCAGACCAACGAGGCTATAGAGCACCACCAATAAGGTGGCATACATCAAATAGCCTTCAATCTCGACGATCTGGGTAATGCGCGCAAAAATCTGCAGTGGCACGAGGAAGGTCAACAGCAGCCAAACGGGTGTGGACGGCGCGGCAGTGGCTAGTCCCTCGGTCTCTTTCCACTGGCGATACAGCAACCATAGACCGGTCACGAGGACGATCGGGCCGTGCGCTCCCTCCTCGCCCGTCCAGGACTGGCGCACGACGAAAACCATAGTCGGTACACAGAATAAGGCGACGCCGAGCGCCAGCACGATTGATCCGAACGGTATCGCGCGCGCGGCCGGACCCGGAAGGCCTGACGTGATCTTGGAACCGGCGGCAGTGGCCATTAATTACTCGATGACTGAAGAGTGGAAAGTCGGATAGACGAAACTGGTCTTCATGCCAACGCCGGTGATGCTGCAAAGCGTATCACGGCGGGACAAAGACGCGGAGCGGTTGAGCGACTATGGACCGCGGACTCGGTTTGGCATAGCAGCGTTTTTTCGGAGTTTTGGATAGCCCCGTAGACGATGGACCATGCAGAAGCACGAAAGCGGCGGGCACGCCGACAAGTTTTGCGCGCCCTGGCTGTTGCTGTCACGGCGCTCGGACTTGCTCTTGCGTCATGGTGGGCGCTTTCAATCATTCATAAACAGGGCGCTACGTCGCCTGCGGACATTCGCAAGCGCGCTGAGGCGGCGAGCCAACTTCCGCCGCCGGTTGCCCCTCAGGACTATAAGCCGCTTTCGGTCGACGACGCCCTTGCCGAGAATGCAACATTGCCCTTCTCGACGGCGACCGTCGAAGCCGCTCCGCCGCTCGTGGTGCCGCTCACCGCGTCCGCGTTCGCCCGCCGGCGTTCAGCCATGGACTGCCTGACTGCCGCGATTTACTATGAAGCGGCGCAGGAAACCGAAACAGGAAAGCGCGGCGTCGCTCAGGTAATTTTGAACCGAGCGCGCCATCCTGCTTTTCCTAGCAGCATTTGCGGCGTCGTTTATCAAGGCTCCGAACGGCGAACTGGATGCCAGTTTACCTTTACTTGCGACGGAAGCCTCGCACGAAAGCCCTCGCGCGCCGGATGGGATGCTGCGAGGCGCGTTGCTGTCGCAGCGCTGTCCGGATATGTCGAGCGCAGCGTTGGAATGGCGACCCACTATCACGCGGATTATGTTGTGCCCTATTGGGCCCCGTCACTTGCGAAAATCGCGCAGGTCGATCACCATATTTTCTATCGCTGGTCCGGCGGTTGGGGGCGGCGCGCCGCCTTCAATCAGTCGGTGAGCCAGGAGCAATTGCTGGACGACCAGCCGCAGGCCGTCGACCTCAGCGAATTGGCGATCAGCTCCGCGGCGCCCGAGCCCTTGACCAGCGTGCTGCCATCCCGATCGCGGATTGCTGCGGACGAAGCGGCCGGGGCTCTGGCCAACGATGGTAAGCCATCGCTTCCAAACTCCGGCGCTTTACCTTCGATCAAGGCGGATGAAGCGCTGGCGAAGCCGGCGGCCGACACCGCCAAGGGCAATCTTAAGTTTGACTGATCGATTTGCGCTTTGGCGAGAGTCTTCTGCCAGTCTCGTCCGAACGGGTCACGACCCCTGACATTGCCCGGCTCGCTGTAACGACACACTAGAATTTCTTCGCCGCCCTTTCTGCTCAGGCCGCAACCCACTTCGCCCGAGCGCGCCCAGATAAGTTGAGTATAGTGAGAGACGTCTTCTGGTCGTCCAGTCTGGCTGTTCGCGGGAAAGACGCCCGCAACGAAATCCTTCTTTTCCGAGATCCAAAGATCGACCATGGCTTCGGGTCGGAAGGCGCCAGGCGTGCCGCCCCAGATATTCTCGCCCTCGAGCGGACGGCCGGGAAGGTTCGGCGAGTGCTCAAACTTTCCGCTTTCCGAAAGATGGTCAGCCCAAGCCTGCGCTCGCTGCGCCAAATCCGGACTCCAGTCGAGCGGTGGAACTCCTACGCGGGCGCGTTCGCGATTATGACTATCGAGCAGGCGATCATCGAGACCGCCCAACCTTGGCTGCGCGCCGGTGAGCAGCGTCATCGCCACAGCAAGAAACGCCAGCTTTCGCGCCGTGTTGTTGAGCCGTTGCATACCATTTCCCCAAGATGCGGGACAATGGTACTTTCACACGCGCTAAGACGGAGTGGCGCAGTACGGTTAATGGTCGATTAGGATTTAGCGGCGGATTGTGTTGCAGTGGAGGCCGTCGCTTGGGATCGAACGATCTGGACCTCGTCTCCGACCTGGGCAGCGCTGAAAAGGAGACGCGCAAATTCAACGGGCAGGCCCACGCATCCGTGCGTGGCACGGCGGCTCGACATCGGGCTTCCATGCAGGGCGACGCCTGTGTTGGTTATAAACATGGAATAGGGCATCGGGGCGTCATATGCGCGCGAATGATAATCGCGGCTTTTCGTCAGGATGGGAAAGCGTCCAGTCGGAGATTTCATATTCTCGGCGCCGTAGACGACGACCGCGGTGCCGATTTCATGGCCGTCACGAAAGACGGAAATCAACTGAGTCCTAAGATCCACCCAGATCGTCACTTTGCCTGCCGGCACGCCATTTGCATCCCATTTGAAATCTCCGTGGCGCATGCGTCCCTGTGTCGTCAGCAGCGATTTGGTTCCTGGAGGAAGCAGGCCGCCCTTCACGGCAATATCGAGCTCTACGGGCGAGAGAGGCTCTCGCTCCGCTTGAGTCGGCAATTTTGCGGTCGGTACTGGGCCCGCCACCGCGGTTACCGAGCGTTCGGCAGGTGCAGCGGCGATGATGTCATTGCCAATCAACGCGCCCCCGAATGCAGCAGGGACGACAAGGAGAGCGATGATCAGGCTGGTTCGCATAGCGGGTTGCTCGGCGATTGTGCGCCGAGGGGCTTCTTCCGTCGCCGAAGAACCGCGCCGCACAAACCAAAACCGATCAACATCAACGCCCATGTTCCGGGTTCAGGGACCGCCGCAACGGGCGGCTCCCCGCCGGGATCTGTCGGACCGCCTGGCGTGGGATTGCCAGGATTCGGGCCTCCAGGAGTTGCTCCGGGCCCGGACGGGACAACGGTGCTAATCCCACCGGGAAAACCCGAAGAGGGGCCGCTGCCGGGAGCGACGATATCACTGCCGGGCAAGAGCCCGGATGGAACCGGCTCACCTAGCGCGAGCGGACCAGGAGGGCCCTGAACGAGCTCCTTGATCGAATCCTCGGGCGGCGTGTCGAAAATTTTGCCGAGCGCGCGTTGCTCGGGGTCGCCCCCCCCGTTTACACGCCGGCCAAACAGCCGGTCCGCGAGCGATTTTTCCTTGCGGTCCTTGCCCTTGAGCAGATTCGCTTCATCGCGTTCGCCGGGTGAGCGAGCGACGAAACGGTTCAGCACATCCGTCGTCTGGGCAAGCAGATTGCCACCATCGCCGCTGAACGCGGGGATCGTAATCGACATGATCGCAAGCAGAAGCAAAGCGATCGCCATCGCTCCTACCCGTAGCTTCGAGCCCAAAAAGGTCTTAACTCCCGCCATGACAGCTGGTTAGCCTATATATTACAACGAGTGAAGATTTTTGTTTCGAGCGGCCGATTGACGAGTCCCGATCAGAAACACTGTTTGTCCGCCACTCACGACGGGCAGGGCTCTGATCCAGGCGCGATTCCATGATGCGGCGAAAATTTGGCGCGCGAATATCGGCGGATAAACGCCGCGAAATCGGCTGCAATCAAAATTGAGCGCCGGCGAGGGGCCGTCTCGCCGCTTTGACTATTTCGGAGAAAGCGGCCGGCGGGACCGGCTCAGCTAAGTCACTTGGACGCCTGATTTATGTTATGAGCTGTTAATTTATATGCCGATTTGACGCCGATAGGCGTGGGTCGATGCAGCGGCGCGGCCGTTCGAGTCGCAGCGCCTATTAGGCGACCCGAATTCGCGGAAATATGGGGTAGGAAGGTTGCTTTTAGTAAGGCTTTCTTAACCGTAAGATCCGAAACAGCGTGGCATGGTCATTTCGGCATATCTGGACGCGCCGGCGGAGGGCCGCAAACGGCGCAATACACGGCGGAGGCTTCATCTCAGCGCCCAAGGCGCCCGTTCAGCGGGCGCCGATTTCCAAGTGCTGATCCATAATATTTCACTGAGCGGGATGCTCATCGAGTGCGATGCGCGGCTCGCGGTTGACGATCAGATCGAATTCGATCTCCCGCAAGCCGGACTGGTCGCTACAAAGGTCGTGTGGGCGAGCGGCGACATGTTCGGCTGTCAGTTCGCAACCCCGATCTCACCCGCTGCGCTGAGTGCAGCTCTGTTGCGGAGCGATGCGGTGGGGGCGCGCGCCGATCCCGTTCTAGCTCGCCCGGGTGCGGTCTCGGTTCATTCTTCTGACGTACGCTTCGGAGCGAACCTGAAGCAGCTGCGACTTGCCAAGGGACTTAGCCAGGCGCGGGTCGGGGCCGCACTGGGCGTGAGCGGTCCCTCGATTTCGGGCTGGGAATCCGGGCGCGCGCGGCCGAAGCACGATCGGCTGACTGCTCTTGCGGCTTTGCTCGGGGTGCCCGCCGCGCAGCTTCTTGTGGATCTCTCCGCGGACCCGGCTGAAGAGTTGATAAGTCAGGGCCGCGAAAAAATTGCGCGCGCGACCGGCGCCAGCCCGCACAAGATCCGGATATTCATCGAGGTCTGAGCTGACGGGAGCCCAAACCAGACTCGGTTCGCATTTGTCCGATCCGAATGATGAGCGCTCAAGCTCCGTTTGAATCGCGGATCGGTGAACTCGCCGATGTCCCCAATTGTTTGCGCCAAGCGCCACCTGACCGGCCTTCGCCTCGCCATATGGCGGGTGGGGAGCCGGCGCAGCACGCAAGGCGCTAGACAGGTCTCCAAAACCGGCTAGCGTCCTCTCGATGCAATCGACCAAGAATGTCGCCATTCTGAAGCACCTGCCGCTGCTGGACGGATGGAGGGCGCTCAGCATCACCCTTGTCCTCGTTGGACATCTTCTCCCCGTGGGCCCGAGTAATTGGGCCTTGAACGCTCCGACGGCGGCAACGGGTATGGTTATGTTTTTTACCCTGTCCGGCTTTTTGATAACGCGCTTCCTGATCGAGGATGGCGACATTCGGCGGTTCCTCGTGCGCAGGCTCCTGCGAATTGTTCCGCTAGGCTGGCTTGGGATGGTTCTCGCATTTCTTGTCGCAGACGACATGAGCCCCGTAAAAATTGCCGGGAACCTCTTGTTTTACGCGAATTTGCCGCCGTTTTTTCTCGTAGCTCCAGGAAGCCATTTCTGGAGTCTCTGTCTCGAAGTTCAGTTCTATCTGTCAATTGCGCTCTTAGTCTCGATCGGTGGCAAGCGGGCACTGCTTGCGATTCCGCTCGCCTGTGTCGCTATCACCAGTGCAAGAGTATATTGGAACGAGCCGATGTCGATCGTGACCTGGTTCCGCGCCGACGAGATTCTTGCCGGCGCAACGCTCGCGCTCATTTATGAGGGGTGGTTTGGAGATCGCGCCCGCAAATTCGTTGCCTCATTCAACATGTTTCTGCTGGCGCCGATATTATTTGCCAGCGCCGATTTGCGGACAGGCTTTCTCCCTTTTTTACGGCCTTATATCTCGGCGTTGATGATCGGGGCATCCCTGTACAGCGCACCTTTGTGGCTACGGGATTTTTGTCAATGGCGCTTGGTTGTCTACACGGCTCGGACATCCTACGCGCTTTATGTATTTCATGGAATATTCGCGAACACGTGGCTCGGTTCAGGGGAAACCTTCGTCAAATATGCGAAGCGTCCGCTACTTTTTGCCGTCACGTTCATCTTTGCCCATTTTTCCACTTTCCGCTACGAGCGCTACTGGAACTTGCTCGCGAAGCGACTGACCACCGAGGTTCCGGCCCGAGATGCTACAGCAACCCGCTAGCTGATTGCGGCCCGGAGGTGACCTGGCTAAAACGGAGAAATGAACGGGATTACCAGATCCGCCCTCTTAACGGCGATCGCGGTCGCACTGGTCGGCTCGCCGACGTTCACGCGGTATCGGGCAGATAAATCGACACAAGAGCCCAAGATTTTCCAAGGTGCTGTTGAAGCCGCACTTCCTCCCACGTCCAAGGTCGCTGGCGAGGTCGGGGCCGTCAAGTCAGGACTGCTTGTTGCAAAGCTGCTTGAGGGCAATAGAATACCTCCCTCTGCCGCCCCCGACGTTGTCGGCGCATTCCGCTTTCTTTGCGGCGCGGGGCAGATCAGCAATGACGATCCGATCGTCTATCCCGGCAAGCCCGGGGCGGCTCACTTGCACCAGTTTTTTGGCAACCTCGACGCCAACGCGCACTCGACATATGAAAGTCTGCGCAAGCGGGGAGAGAGCACCTGCCAAAATGACCTGAATCGGTCAGCTTATTGGATGCCTGCCATGCTCGACGGCAAGGGTAACGTGGTTCGGCCCGACTTCGTCTCGGTCTACTACAAGCGTCGGCCTGCCAGCGATCCTTTCTGCACAACCGCGGGAAAGGGCTGTGTCCGCATTCCTCGCGGGCTGCGCTTCATATTCGGCTGGGATCAAACGCGCCCGACCGAACGTCAGCCGGAAAACAACGTGCATTTCAATTTCAAGTGCGTGCAGGTCTGGACGCCCACGACCGCGGCATTCCCTGACATGGTTGAGCCAATGAAGGTCTGCAAACCGGGCCAGTGGCTTTCAGCTACGATCAGCACGCCGGAGTGTTGGAATGGCAAAGACCTCGATACGAACGATCATCGCAGCCACGTTTCCGATATGATTCGCAACAGGACCACGGGACAAAACGCCTGTCCAGCGACGCACCCGTACATCATTCCGCAGTTCACGATGGGTGTCGCGTACAGCATTGAGGCTGGCGACGATCCGACGATGTGGCGCCTGTCGAGCGATCATATGGCTCCCGGCGATGTCGCTGGCTCGACATTCCATTCGGATTGGTTCGGTGCGTGGGAAGATGAGGTGCTGGAGCGATGGCAGGCCGGATGTATAGATAAGTTGTTAAATTGCTCTGATGGCGATCTTGGCGATGGCGCGATCATGGTCCGGGGCCCGCACTATCCCCCGGGTAAAGCAAAGCCTCGATTGGTCCCTCTACCCAAATAGGATCTCCGCGAAACTCGCGGTACGGGGATCAATTTTTTGCTCTACGTCAATGTCAGTTGATTGCAGTTCAAAACCGGCAAGGAGCCATCTGTTTTAAGTTTAGATCCGGATCCGAAGATTTTGCTAGGCAATGCGGAAATCTTAATCTGGGAACGACTGCAAGGCTAAAAAGGCGATCCAAAGAACTGAAAAGGGAAACAATATTGTAATTATTATTTTCGTCCATGCGAAATAGATGTTTTCGAAGGAAGCTTGGGGAAAAATCGATTTGTGCCGCACGATACGGTAAGCGAGAGCAACAAGAACCCCTGCAAGGAAGCAGGTTGCGAACGGAAGCATCGGTCACTTACCTCGCGACGCGGACTGCGAGATATTAAGCGCTTGTCCCATAGCTTTGCCCCACTCTGCATATGGATGCGGTCGCCCAGCGCCCGAACGGCTGGACTTCGGTCCCCGCACACTTGCGATCCGCTGCGGATCGGCGCCATTAAAGCCGTGAAAAGAGCTCAAGTCACTATTTTTATCCGCCCGTGCATGCCGCCCGTTGATCTTCACGTGATTTCGACATCGAACTTTGCGGGTCGATAAAAACGGGGCACGGAGGGTCAAGTTTAAGCGTTAGATTTCACCAGCGCATTCATCCCTGGAGGATTTGCGGCCGTCGTCCTGATCCTGCGCATCGTTCCGGCACATCTGGTTCGGGCGGCGCTCGAGATCCTTTCGCTTTGATAATGGCATCCACGGCAAAGATTGGTGACCATTTGTCCTAAACGCTCGCGATGCTCGCACGAGCGGCCACCGGAGCCAGAGACGATACGCACTGCGAAACATCAACGTCGAAGGGGAGCTGCTTGGCCACGGAGGTGGACAAATCATCGTCTGCGATTTGATGCACGGAAAAAATATCTGACCTGCACGATTTCTGATCGCTGGCGCTCCAGCGCAAACAGAGGTTGTCGCCGACAGTACTCCTGTTAAACCGGCCTATCCACGCCCATATGCCTGATGTCCGCCTGCGGGTTGCAAGGCGGCGGTTGACGCCACCAAGCGACACCTTCCCATCGATCGAATATTGAGAAGTTGGATTGTCTACATGTCACATCGAAACGGACCTGCGGAATGTCTTCAGGGATGCAGTTTGAAGCTGGCGATCGCGAGATGATTCCGAAGCGACTTCACCAAATCTATCTTGTCGGAGAGTTGCCTGAGGTTCTCCGTGCCAACGCCGCAGACCATATAGCCCGAAATCCCGGTTGGCAGTATACATTGTGGACCGAGCCTCTCGCGGAATCGTTCATTCGCGAAACGTACGGCACGGACGTCCTTACCTCCTACAGAATGATCGACGACCGGTATTTGGCTGCTCGTGCCGATCTGTTGCGCCATCTTATCATATACAAGCTCGGCGGCGTTTATTTCGACATCAAGGGAGTGATTGAACGGCCGTTGGACGAGGTGCTTAATCCGACTGACCGATATCTTCTTTCTCAGTGGGACAATTCGCCTGGCGAACCCCAAGAGGGTTGGGGCCTCCACAAAGACTTGGCGCATATATCGGGTGGCGAATATGTTACGAACGTGATCGTTGCGGAGCCCTCTCATCCATACTCGAAGGCGGCCATAGAAAACATCTTGAAGAACATTGCAAACTATAAGCCCTGGTCAGCCGTAGGGCGGACTGGTACGCTTCGTACTACCGGACCCATCGCTTACACCCTGGCCATTGAGAGCGTGAAAAATGCGTCCTTGCACCGCTTCGTTGACCAATCCGAGTTGGGTTCACGGGTCAGCATTGGGGGGACCTATGATCACTCGACTGCCCTAGAACGACCGCATTATTCGACGCTCAGCCATCCATTGGTCGCTCAGCGAGGATTTGCTAAACTTGTAAGTCGGGCAGCACTCTGGCTGCGCGAGCAAAAGCTGAAGAGAGTTGTGCGCCTGCCTTAGCTGCGCCCTGCCGTTTCACCGAGATCGTAGCGTGCCACTTGCACCATGTCCACTGAGCAAGGTCATTCCTGATTGTGACTGGCTCCGTCTGGCGCGATCGGGGCACGGCGTGAGGGTGCAAAAAGCCTTGCCCGCGCCGCTCGCACGATCTCGCTGTGGCTGCCGAAGTAGCCTGCCAGGGTATAGGCTCGTCGAAGCCCGCCAAACCTTCTGCGATACATGTTTTTCGCCGGCACATCTGGATCGGCGTCGATCAGGTGCACCGAGAGATAGCCGTGCGCATCGAGAAGGCGCTTCAAATGATTGATAAGTTGGTCGTTGGTGATTTGCGAGCCGTCTTTGTTTAACCGAATAAAGGCCTTGGGTGGCCTGCATGCGATGCCATGCTCTTCACGATATGCTGCCGCCGCCCTTCTTTTGTCCGTCACCGTAAAATTAAACCCTGCCGCAGCGAACGCCTTTTCCAAGGAACCAAACCGGCGGATAAAATAGCTGCGGTTCGGTGACTGCCCATCAGCTTGGATCGCGTGGCCGCTCAAATAGCCTTTCTCCCGATATATACGGCGTAAGTTCTCGAGGAGATCCTCGTCAGTGTATGGCTGCCCGGCGGGATTCTTCTTTATCCGAGAGGGGATCTCAAATCCTACCGTGCGGAATGCTGCGGCAAGGCTCCCGTATCGGGTGTCGATCGCCTCGGGAGAGGGCAGATAGGCGCAACTTTGAATCAACCGGCCGGATAGATGGCCCTTCTCAGACAACAGGCGCGCAAGGCCTGCCTCTAGTTCAGTGTCGGAATAAACTCTGCGAGTGATGGAAATAAGCCGCTGCCGAGCAGCTTCAAAAAGCTCTGTGGCAATGATCTGAGTCTTGACCGGCGCCGTCACCCAGTCGCTTGACGGGGCGGGGGCCGGCCGTCCCAAATTATTGGAGCGCTTGCCGAAAACATAACGGCCCGTGTAAAGATCCTGGGTCAGTGTTCTCCGGACGGCGCTCGTCGTCCACGGCTTACCGTTTGCTTGTTTGAATGCACGAATGTTCAGCCATGCTTCGATCTGCCCTAGCCGCAACTTTTCTTCGACGAAAAGTTGGAAAATGCGGCGCACCACCTCTATTTCATGAAGAGGTCCCCGCACATAAACCACCTTGTCGGTAGCCAGTGCCTTGCGCTGGCCGCGCCGCAAAATCATCCGCGGCGTACCGCTCTCGTCGATAACTTGACGCCGCATGCCCAACGGGGGATCACCACCTTGCTTGAACCCCAGACCCGCTTGGTGGCGCTGAGCACGAGAAATTTTTACCGATAGCTCGCGGCTATACTCGGCCGCCATCACGCGCTTCATATGTTTCACAATCGACGACATCGCGTCGCCGTCATTGTCGAATGACTCCATGCAATAATGGACTTGGACACCGGCAGCACGGCACATATATTCATAATGCGCGGACTGATCGATGTCCTGGAACCTGCCCCATCGGCTTACATCCAGCACCAAAATGGCTCGAAAATCGGCCTCTCCCGAAAGCACGTCGGCAAGAAGTTCTTTGAGGGCTGGTCTTCCTGCCAACGTCAGACCACTTCGCCCGGCGTCAAAATAGGTCTCCACGATCTCGTAACCGCGAGCTTGAGCGAACGAGGCGATTGCTTCGCGCTGGCTGTCTGGCGAATATCGCTGATGCTCAGTTGACATCCGGATATACTGTGCTGCGCGGATCGATCCGCTCGGTAAGTTCCGAAAAACCCGTTCGTTCGACACGCTAACCCCAACTGACTTCGCTCCGTTTATAGTCTGCGCTCGGTTTCCTGACAGTTCGATGACGCACCGACAAACGCGGTGTCATCATTTTGGATTATGCTGTTCCTGAGCCACTTGGAGCGCTCAGCTGAGACTCACTGCGCCGACCGTCGGATCCAATAGCGGTGCCCGGCAAAGCGTGCATGAGTGATCTATCAAGAGAGCAGCGGCGTCCCGGTGCGCCTAAGGGGAGCAACGTGCGTTTACATCTCCTGCCAGCATAGAACATACTTTCCAGACGTGCGCGGGCCCGCACCGCGGGGCCAACACCATGTGCGACGGCGCTATTTTGCTGGACGATTTTTTACGAGGAGAAGATCAATTGATCGGTACAACGCAGTAGGGTAGCGTCCGGCCACAGGCTGTTTTCCGCCGTTCTTCGCTACGAGGAGAGAAGCGATGACCCGGCAATGTGATTTGAATGACAACGCTTTGCTGCCGCGCAGGAGCCGCCCGAATCCTGCCGTTCGTCAAATTTGTCGGCGAGGGCCGCAACACGCCGGGTCGCCCGTTCCGACACCGAGCGTTCGAGCGTTTCAAAGCAACGGCAACATCCTGCGGGTTGCACGGCGAATTAGATTGCCGAGTTCCGCAATCATATTGGGGTGACAATGATAAAAGGAATCTCTCATATATTGAACCGCGCAGTGATGCAGACCCTAGTCGAGCCCAAACGCTCAAAGGATTTTGAGAAGCGCACAGAAGCATTCGTTCATCGAACCTCGGACGGTCTTTTCTTCGAACTCTGGCCAAACGAATATGTTGATCGGGTAATCGCCGTGGAGGGAATTTTCGAGCGGCGGTTTGTCACGTACCTTCGATCTGTATTGCCTCGCGATGCCATAATGTTGGACATTGGCGCAAACATCGGAAATCATGCTATTTTCCTCGCCGGCGGATGTCGGGAAATACACTGTTTTGAGCCCAATCCGAAAGTAGCTGAGCGCCTACGCCGAAATATAAGGTACAATCATCTAGACGATCGCATTTCAGTTCACGAATTTGGGCTTGGGGATCGCGATGAGTTGCTGACTTTCGTAGAGAACAGCGACGGTAACCTCGGTGCAAGCAGATTTATCCGGCTTGACGAGGAAATAATACCTCGTCAACAGGCGATGAAATTAGAAGTGAAATGCGCGGCTGAAGCCATAGATACGCTTAAACTTGACCGGATCGACTTCATAAAAATTGACGTCGAAGGGATGGAGGAGTCTGTGTTGAAGTCGTTAAAGCAGATAATTGCTAAATACCGGCCAATTGTTGCCTTTGAACACCATGAGCAGTTGGCGGCGCCAGGCACATTTTCTCGAATCCGAAGGATTTTTGAGGGCTATCGATTGCTGGAGCCATGCTTCGCTCCCGAAGGCAGTGCTATGGATAAACTTGTCTGGAATCTTCGTCATGATGGCGGCCCCCTGCTAACCGAAGTGGTTGAACCGCAGCGTCGCACCTACGACAATATCCTTGCATTTCCGGTCGGCGAATAAGCGGAATAATGCGGTGCGCGTCTGGTCGTCGCCCGAACTGAACTCTACCGCTAGCAGATGAAGGTTGAGGTGGATTTCGAAGCTGTTGCGAAAATGCAGATAATAAATCAACAAATTAGAGCGGGTATTTAGGTCCCTGCTGCTCCTGCAATGCGGCGGATGAATTTTGCCGCCGAGCTGAGATGGTCTCGCCGATGCAAGCATGAACGTATGCCATAGTGCGTACCGGAAACTATTGCTCGAGGACATGGCCGCGAATGGCTATGTGCCGCAGCCTGGGCTTAGCATAGAAGCAGCCGACCGGGGTCGATCGGCTAACTGTAATTGATTTGTCCCGTGACTGACGCGGCTGCCTGACTATGAGAAGGTACTGGTTCCGGCCGGCCACCCCTCCTAACGTTAGCAAGATGAGCTTGATTGGAACGAGAATCGAGGAAACCGGCACGCTGCTACGTGATACAGGTGGTTTTTCCCTTCGCCGCGACCTCGGGGGTCGTTGGAAGCTGGACCTGCACCGCGTTCCGATCGATCACATCGAAAAGAGAGTCCGAATTACCGGAGTGATCGTTGCCGAAGATTTGGTCGACGTTGATCGCGTGGCGCCAGCGGACACTCTACCTTTACGTGCCCGTCGCTGATCGGGGTCGGATTTGCGCAACCAATCGGTCCAGCATCCGACAATCGGTCCAGCATCCGATTTTTTGCGGGATCGCGACGCGGCAGAAGTTTGCGCATGATATCGCCAATGCTTGCACGAGTCGGGAAGGTTTGCCGGTTGAGCTACTCGAAGCGATACGTTACGAAAGTGAACGAGCATTCTTGAGATAAGAAGACTCGAACCACCCCCAAAAAATCATTGTGTGCCACCATTGAGACCATCATTGTATCCAAAATGGATAAAGAAAAAACATTTCAAAATCATAGACTTAGCTATCGATTCCGGCCAGGGGCACCATCACATGACCGGCTTTTGGAAACCGCCGGTCACGCTCTTCCTGTTTGTTTGTTGAGGGGTTACGCGTTCAGGCGCGTATCTCCTTGGGCGGAGCAGGATAGGCGGATGGACGACGAACTTCGGATATTGAATGCGGCTGCGATGCCGGCGGCACTCGATGCGCTGGACGCGCGCGTCCTTGATGCGCTCGCGGTACGCCGCCGCGAGGCCGTCAGCTTGCGCCGGACGATGGTGATCGCGGCGCTCGTGTCGCTGGGCGGCGGCGTCATCGCGGGCAGCGCGCTCGTTCCCGATGCTGTGGCGGCGAACCCGCTCATGCCGCTTGTCCCCGACAGCCCGTTGGCGGCATCGACGCGGCTGGATGCCCGCTGATGGCGCTGCGCCGGATCTGGATCATCGGCCTTATCGCGTTTGTGGCGGCGGTGGCCGGCGTGTTCGTCGGGCGGCTGCTCGTCAATCCGCCGCGGGCCAGCGAGACCGAGTTGCATACGCTGCTGCACCGCGAGGCGAAGCTGTCGGCCGAGCAGAAAGCCCGTTTGCGACCGATCGAGGCGCGCTTCGCCGCGCGGCGCGAGGCGCTCGAGCTCGAAATGCGCGCGGCGAATATCCGGCTGGCGCAAGCGATCGAGGCCGAACATGGCTACGGCCCGCGCGTTACCGCGGCGATCGACGAGACGCACGATATCATGGGAGCGCTTCAGAAGGAAACGCTCCAGCATCTGTTCGCGATGCGCGCCGTGCTCGACGCCGACCAGACCGCGATGTTCGACAAGACCGTGGTCAAGGCCCTGACCGCCGATGCGAGGTGAGCCTCGACCTTTCGCAATGTAGCGACCGCGAGCTCGCCGCGCTCGCCCGCACCGGGCGCGAGGATGTCTATCGCGAGCTGCTGGCGCGTTATAAGGCGCCGGTCTTTCGCCTCATCCGCCATCATGTCGGCGACGCCGACGAAGCGATGGACCTGTCGCAGGAGACCTTCGTCGCCGCATTCGCCGCGATCGAGCGCTATGATGGCGATCGGCCCTTCCGGATCTGGATTTCGCGCATCGCGCTCAACAAATGCCGCGACTGGGCGCGGCGGCGCGCGGTGCGATCCTTTTTCACGCGCGCGCTGCCGCTCGAAAATGCGCATGACGTCGCGATCGAGGCGCCGGCGCCCGACGTCGAAGCCGGCGACCGCGCCGAACTGGCGCGGGTGCGAAAGGCGATGGCCGGATTGCCGCACAATTTGCGCGAGGTGCTCGTCCTGCGCGGCGTCGAGGACCTCAGCCAGTCTGAAACTGCGGAGTTGCTCAAGGTCAGCGAAAAGACCGTCGAAACGCGCCTTTACCGGGCCCGGGCCAAATTACGGATGCTGCTCGGCGAAAATTGAGATGAGGGACGGGCTGTCGCTTCGCGTATGTCCCTAGAGACAGATAGAGGCAGCCGGGATTTTTATGCAGATTGACAGGCGTGGGTTCGTGAACGGGGCACTGGGCGGCGGCGCGCTGGCGGCGTTGGCTTCGTGGTATCCCGCGTGGGCGCAGCCGGTCTCGTCCGGCATCGCGTCGACGCTGCCGACCGTTTCGGGGAACGACATCACGCTGCGTATCGCGCGGCAGACGATGCGCGTCGATGGGAAGGTCAGCCGCGCGATCGGGATCAACGGCACCGTTCCGGGACCGCTAGTCCGGTTGAAGGAAGGGCAGACGGCCCGGCTCACGGTCGTCAACGACCTCGACGAGGACAGCTCGATCCACTGGCACGGGCTGATTCTGCCGTTCCAGATGGACGGCGTGCCCGGCGTCAGCTTTCCGGGGATCAAGCCGCGCTCGACCTTCGTCTATGAATTTCCCGTCAAGCAGTCGGGCACCTATTGGTACCACAGCCATGCGGGGCTGCAGGAACAGATCGGGCATTATGGGCCGCTGATCATCGACCCCGCGGGCGTTGACCCCATCGGGTACGACCGTGAGCATGTCGTCGTGCTGTCCGACCACAGCGAGCTGTCGCCCGAGGCGATCTTTCGCAAGCTCAAGGTTAATCCCGGGCATTTCAACATGCAGCGGCAGACCTTGTCGGGGCTGCTCGCGGGCAAGGACCAGCCGCTGGAGGACCGCGTCCAATGGGGCGCGATGCGGATGGACCCGACCGATGTTGCCGACGTCAACGGCTCGACCTATCGCTTCCTCGTCAACGGATACGGGCCGCGCGACAATTGGACCGCGCTGTTCGTACCGGGCGAGCGCGTCCGCCTGCGCATCGTCAATGCGTCGGCGATGTCGATCTTCAACGTCCGCATCCCGGGGCTTCGCATGACGGTGGTGCAGGCCGACGGCCTCAACGTCGTGCCGCTGCCGATCGACGAGTTCCAGATCGGCGTCGCCGAAACTTACGATGTGGTCGTCACGCCGACAGAGGATCGCGCGTACAGCTTCGTGGCCGAGGCCAGCGACCGGTCGGGCATGGCGCGCGCGACACTGGCGCCGCGCGCCGGGATGGCTGCCGAGGTTCCACCGCTGCGCAAACGTCCGCTCGCGACGATGAAGGACATGGGCATGGGCGCGATGGCGCATGACGCGGCGCCCGGCGACGCATCGTGCGCGCCCGAGCATGCGGCAATGGGGCATTGCACCCCGGCGGCCGCGTCATCCGATCACGCCGCGATGGGGCACGGCGCCGCTGCCGGCGGCATGAACCACAGCATGCGCGATTTCTCCGTCGCGCCGCAGGTCAAGCGCGACCCGAGCGTCCAGTCGATCTCTCCGATGCCCGTCGACCGGATGGGCGAGCCGGGGCAGGGGCTGGAGGATGTCGGCCACAAGGTGCTCACGTACCGCGATCTCGTCGCGCTTGACCGGAACCCCGACGTCCGCGCCCCCGAACGTTCGCTCGACATCCATCTGACGGGCAATATGGAACGCTTCATGTGGTCGTTCGACGGCGTGAAGATGTCCGATCATCACGAGCCGATCCCCTTCATCGAAGGCGAGCGGGTGCGCGTGAAGCTGATCAACGATTCGATGATGAGCCACCCGATCCACCTCCACGGCCATTTCTTCGAACTGGTGACGGGCAAGGGCGACCGCGCGCCGCGCAAGCATACGGTGATCGTCCAGCCCGGCGGGATCGCGACCTTCGATTTCACCGCCGATGCGCTCGGCGACTGGGCCTTCCACTGCCACCTCCTCTATCACATGCACGCGGGGATGATGCGCGTCGTCAGCGTCCGTCCGCGCGGAGAGGCGGCATGATCCGCGCCGCGATCCTGCTCGCCGGCCTGTCGCCGCTCGCCTTCGCCATGCCTGCCGCGGCGCAGTCGCACCATGGCGGACACCATGAACCGGCGCCCGCGAAGGCGGATGCCGATCCCGCCTGTTCACCCGAGCATGCCGCGATGGGGCACTGCACTCTGAAACCCGCCGGGAATCCGGCGCCGCCGCCGCTGCCATCCGATCCCGATTGCCCGCCCGAACATGCGGCGATGGGGCATTGCACGCCCAAGGCCCTTCCGACCGACCGACCGGCGCGTGCCACCGGAACCGATCTGCCCGCGGGTGACGCACCCGCACCATCGCCGCCCGTCGGCTGGTACGCCGACCGCTACTTCCCGAAGGCGGAGATGGAGCATTCGCGCCACGCGATGATGATCGAAAATGGCGGCCAGAAGACCGCGTTCATCGCGATCAACCTCGCCGAATATCAGGCGCGCAAAGGGCGCGACGGCTTCCGGTGGGAGGGCGAGGGCTGGTATGGCGGCGACATCGACCGGCTGACGGTGAAGAGCGAGGGCGAGGCGGTCTTCGGCGAGGGCGTCGAAAGCGCCGAACTGCAATTGCTCTACAGCCGGGCGATCGGCCCCTATTTCAACGCGCAGGCGGGCATAAGGCAGGATCTGGGGCAACGGCCCGACCGCACTTATGCCGTGATCGGCTTCGAAGGGCTCGCGCCTTACTGGTTCGAGACCGAAGGCGCATTGTTCCTGTCTGACAAGGGCGATCTGCTCGGCCGGATCGAAGGTTCGTACGATCAGCGCATCACCCAGAAACTGATCCTGCAGCCGATGGCCGAGGTCAATTTCGCGCTGCAGGACGTCCCCGAAAGCGCGATCGGCTCGGGTTTGTCCGACGTCGAACTCGGCCTGCGGCTACGCTATGAAATCGTGCGCGAATTTGCACCCTATGTCGGGGTCGAATGGGCGCGCAAGATCGGCGACACCGCCCGCTTCGCACGGGCGGACGGCGAGGATGCCGACAGTGTCAGTCTGGTCGTCGGGGTGAAAGCCTGGTTCTAGCTTTACGGGCTGGCCCGCGCGCTATCATCGGCGTCGGGCGCGAGCTGGCGGCTGTATAGCCAGCCAATCCCGATCAGGCTGAAACCAAGCGCAACAAAAGAGCCGATCCGTGCAAGCCCCTCCAGTCCCGACGTGTCGAACAGAAAGACCTTGCCCGCCGCGCCGATCATCAGCACCAGCGACGCGATCCGCCAGTCGTGACGCTTTGTCCGGATGCCCCACAAGAGGAAGCCGAGCGCGAGCGCCAGGAGAAGGATCGATCGCAGGATATTTTCTGCGTCCGTGACGCCCGGATCGGTCAGCAGCGAGCCATGGAACAGCTGACGGAGCGTCGCCCACGCAAAGCCGGCGACGAGCAGCATCGCCGCGATCTGGACGACGCGATCGAGCCAGACCGGCGCGGCCGGGAACAGCCGTGCGATCCTTGTGAGCCCAAGCCACGGCAACAGGAACAGCGGGACCAGCAGGTTGACGATCGGCCACGACCCGACCGCCTGCGCCGACCACAATGGGTTGTGCAGCATCAGGCCATAGAAAAGGGCGTGCGCGATGCCCGCGATGATCAGTGGGCGGGCGATGCCGGTCAGACCGCGCACCATCGCGAACCAGCCAGCGCCGATCAACAACGCTTCCCAGATCAGCCGCTGGAGGATGCCCGTCGCGACGAAATCGTCACCAGCCATCGCCGCGAAGCCGATGCGGTAGAAAGAATGGATGGCGATGCCGCCGACGATGGCGGTGAGGCTGATGGCCGCGATCCACAGCCAGCGGGGGAGCGCGTCGCGCACCAGCCAGATCGGTATCGCGAATAGCAACGCGGGGAGCAGGAGCCGCAGCAACAGTGGTTCGATCGTGAGCAGCGCCGCGTCGAATTGCATGGGCACGCCGACGAGCGAGAGCATCGCCTTCGTCGACCATATACCAATCGGAAGCGCCGCCCACGCGAGGCTGAGCGCAGCCAGGCTGGCCGCTGCACCGTCGACACGGCCCAGGGGGATTTGTCGGGCGGCAAGCAGTATCGCCGCGCCGCCCAGTGCCGGAACGAGCATCAACGCGTTCGCCGGCAGGACCTGCGCGAGCGCGCCGTAAGCGAGCAGGGCCGCGGCAACCTGACCCAGCCGGCGTATGATGGCGCCTTCGCCGCGAACCGCGAACAGCAGCGCGGCGGCGGCAAGCCCGCCCCAGCGGACAATCGCCGTGCCATCGGCGCCATCCGCGCCTTCGATCAGTCGCGGTAGCTCGACAAGCGCACGCGATGTCGCGACGAGCGCGACCAGCGCCGCGCCGACGAAACCCGCTGCGACGCGTTCGATGCGCGGATCGAGAGCAATTTTTCCAAAGAAGAGGAGTGCGGCGGCCACCACCGCGATGCCAAGCGGCGCCAGCCACGCGGGCAGGATGAGGAGAATGGCGAGCGCCAGCAGCGCGCCGCCTGTCGCCGCCAGCCACGCGAAGCGGCTATCGCTTGTCCGCCCTTCGACTTTCCAGCCGCGGCCGATGGCGGTTGCAGTCAGCAGGGCGCCGCCCAGCGCCACCAGCGCGAGCGATCCGTCCGCGACGCCCCAGAAATGCCATTTGGTGAGGGGCGCGGGGGCAAGCGCGATCACGCAAAGCTCGAGCGTCGGACGCAGGCTTTTGGGGAGTGCCCACATCCGCATAAGCAGCGGCAGCGCGTGGATTGCCAGCAGCGACAGTCCGATCAGGCCGAACCAGAAGGGCGTCGGATCGGGCCACGCGACAAGCAGCGGCAGCGAGAGCAACAGGCTCATCGTCGGTACGATCGCGAAGTCGCGCTCGCGCCAGGCGAGCCATTGGCCCGCGGCGGCAATCAGGACGAACAGCCCCCAATGCAGCGGAGCAAAGCCGCCATAGCCGACGAGCAATGCCAACTGGAGCGCGCCGACGACGGCGGAGGCGGTGCGCAAAAGCGTCGAACGCGGCCCGTCGAACGCCAGCATCGGCAGCGCGATGGCCAGAAGAAGGACGAAGCCGCCGATCGATAGCGATGCGACGACATCGAGCGCGCTGCTCGCAAGGACCATCCACAGGCCCCAGCCGATCCCGCCGACCAATGCCGCAAGCGCGAGCCACGGCCAGCGCCGCGCGCGCGCGACCCCGGCGAGCCCGGCGATGGTCAGCGCCAGATAGACCGCGAGCAGCGGGACATTGGGCTCGACCGCCCCGACCATCGCCGGCGCCGCGAGCCCGCCCGCGAGGCCGAGCAGCGCGCTCGGCGGCCCGAAGCGGAGCGACAGGCCGAGCGCCGCGGCGGTGACGAGCGCGAGCGCCAGAAACGCAAACAATGGGCCGATCAACTGATAGACGTTCGCCGCGACCATGATCGCGGCATAGAGCGTCGCGATGCCGGCGCCCGAAAGCGCCTGCGGAACGCGGACGTCGCGCAATTTTTCCTCATTGCGCCAGGCATATTCGGCGCCGCCGATCAGCCCCAGGCCAAACAACAGGCCCGCGACGACCTGCACGCCGGGGGTGAAGACGCGCGCGAAAAAGCCCGCGTCGATCGCATAGCGAACGATCAATACACCCGCGATCGCAAGGGTGAGCCCGCCCGCCCAGATCGGCAGCGTCTTTCCGAACAGATTTTCGAAGCGCGACGCGAGGCTGGGACGCGGTCCGGACGGAAGGGGCGCCTGCTTCGGTTTCGGAGAAGGCGCCGCGGCGACGGCGGGTGCCGGCGGCGTTCCAATGGCGTCCGGCGTCTCCACGCGACCGGATGATAGCGCCGCGGGCGGCGGTGCATCGGCGGCGATGGCGGGCTTGCGCTGTACGGGCGCGGCGACGTCGCGGACGGCCGGCGCAATCGTCGTATCGACTTCATCCCCGGTCACGGGCGATGCCGCCCCACGCTGCAACGCCCCGATCCGCTTTGCCGCTTCCGCCAAAGTCGCCTCAGCCCGTTTCAACCGGCCGCGCGCGTCCATCAGCAGGACGAATAGAATGACGATGGCAAGAAATGCGAAGAAGTCGAACACGTTGATCCCTTCAACCTGCCTCGTAACAGGCAGCGGACGCGATTTCGATCCGTTTGCTACGATAGGGGGATTTGCACACGCGCGTACAGATTTTTCATCGCCCACGGGCGCCCGATCTTGTGGCTGACCATGCGGGACGGCCTCACACTTGCGTATAATGGCCGCATCAACGGCAATCTGGGATCATCGGTTCGCACAACAAGGACGGACGGCCCGATGACCCTTGCGGATCATACCCCCCCGCGAGAGACGCCCGATATCGACGCCCGCTCGTCGTATCCGATTCCGGCCGCACCGGTGCCTCGGCTGTTGCGATATCGCCCGGTCTCGTTCAGCTTGCGCCAGCCCGGGTCCTGGGATCCCCGACGGCTGCGGGAGGAATTGATGCGTGGGCGGACCGATGGCAGGCTTTTGACGCGTTTGCACGGCGCGGCGGCGCTGATCTTTGCGCTCGCCATCTTCGCGCTCGACATATTGAGCCCGCTGCAAGGCGCGGTTGCCGTCCTGTATACGATCGTCGTCCTGATCGCATCGCGCGCGCATGACCGCAGCCTCATGCTGCTCGCCGCGATGGTTTCGGCCGCGCTGGCGATGGCCGGCTATGGTGTGAGCCATTGGGGCAGCCCGCTGGGATCGCCGGCGATGCGGCTTGGCGTCAGCCTGGTTGCGATCGCAATCACGACCTTTCTCTGCGTCCGAATTCAGGGCGCGGCGGAAGAGCGTCGCCGGTCGGAGGAGAGATACCGTACGATTTTCAACGCGGCTGGCCTGCCGATATGGGAAAGCGACTGGTCAGAGGCTTTCGCGGCGCTGCGTCTGGGCGCGCCGCTCGATATCGAGGCCATCGATCGCATCGCCCAGTCGTCGACCGTGCGCGATGCGAATGATGCCGCCGCGCGGCTTTTCGGACTTCCCGATCGCGCCGCGCTGATCGGCCGCGACATCGTCGCCCATCACACGCCGGCCGCCAGGGAGACCTTCGGCCATATCATCGTCGCACTGGCACGCGGCGATGCGGCGATCGAGGAGGAGACGCAGTTCCTCTCGGCGTCTGGCGATGTCGTCGACGTCGTCATTCGCGTAACCCTGCCGCCGGGAACCGAAGACTGGAAACGCGTGCTTGTGATGGCGCTCGACGTGACCGAGCGGAACCGGGCGCAGGCGCGGCTGACGCAAGCGCAGGCCGAACTGACCCATGTGTCGCGCGTCACGACGCTCGGTGAACTCGCCGCTTCGATCGCGCATGAAGTCAATCAGCCGCTGTCGGCGGTCATCACCTACGCCAAGTCGGGCAAGCGGTGGCTCGCGCGCGAAGCGCCCGGCGCGGTCGAAGTGTCCGACTGTCTCGATCATGTTGCCTCCAACGGCACACGCGCCGCCGATGTGATCGCGCGGATTCGCGACATGGCGCGCAAGGCCGACCCACGAAGCGATGCGATCGATCTCGCGCCGCTGATCGACGAAACCATTGCGCTGCTGCGACGCGATCTCCAGACGCATGGCGTCGCGATCAGGGTAAGCATGCCCGACGCGTTGCCGTCGGTCGATGGCGACCGCGTGCAGATCCAGCAAGTGCTGCTCAACCTGATGCTCAACGCCGAACAGGCGATGGCGGACACGCCGCTCGAGCAACGCGAATTGCGCATCGATGTCGAACAGGACGATCTCGGCATCGCGATCGCCATCCGCGATTGGGGGCCGGGAATCGCAACGGATCCCGAAAGCCTCTTCGCGCCCTTCTTTACGACCAAGGTCGCCGGCCTCGGGATGGGCCTGTCGATCTGCCGGTCGATCATCGAACAGCATGGCGGGACGCTGTCAGCCGCCAATAATGAAGATCGGGGCGCGACCTTCCGGTTTCGCCTCCCCGTTTCTGCACACGGAGGAGCCACGGCATGACCAGCGAAAGCCTTGTCCATGTGATCGACGACGATGCCGGCGTTCGCGGCGCGTTGGGCAGCCTGCTGCGCTCGGCAGGTTTCGAGGTCATATTGCACGAAACGACCGAAGAATTTCTGGGGACGGAGATCGGCGACGCGCCGTCGTGCCTCATTCTCGATATCCGGCTGCGCGACGAAAACGGTCTCGATTTCCAGGATCGGCTCGCGGCGCAAGGCCGGCAAATACCGATCATTCTGATCACCGGTCATGGCGATATCCCTATGACCGTGCGCGGGATGAAGGCCGGCGCGATCGATTTCCTTCCCAAACCCTTCGATGACGAGCAGATGCTGGGCGCAGTGTCGAGCGCGCTCGATCGGAGCAGGGCGCTGCGCACCGCCGAGGCCGAGACCGCTGCGATACGGCAATGCTACGCCAAGCTGACGCCGCGCGAAGCGGAGGTGATGGGGCTGGTCGTGACCGGGCTGATGAACAAGCAGGTCGCCGGCCGCCTCGACCTGTCGGAGATCACGGTGAAGATCCACCGCGGCAATGTGATGCGCAAGATGGAGGCCCAGTCGCTGGCCGATCTGGTCCGCGTGGCCGAATTGCTCGGCATCCGCGACGAGAGCATCCATCGCTTTAATATTTGAGTGTGATGGCGGAACCCTCGGGAGGGTGTGCATATTGAATTCTGGCCAGCATCCCGCGCTGCCGTAACTTTGGAAGAGAGAATTTCGTGCCCGCATCCCCAATTGTCGCCATTGTCGATGACGACCCAGACGTCCGGGGCAGCCTCGACAGCCTGCTGCGTTCGGTTGGAATGGCGCCGCGGGGCTTTTCCGGCGCTGAAGATCTTCTGGCGGCAGGGATCGAGCGCGATCTGATCTGCGTCGTGACCGACGTCAACATGCCGGGAATGACCGGATTGGAACTGCAGGCCGAAATGACGCGGCGCGGTTGGGGTGTTCCGGTGATCGTTGTGACCGCCTATCCGACCGATGCCGCGCGCGAACAGGCGGTTGCGGGCGGTGCCGCCGCCTTTTTGACCAAGCCGGTCGATCCCGACGGCCTGCTCGACGCGATCGAGCAAGCGGTTTCGTAGGACAGCGTTGCGAAGCCTTGGTCGAGCCTGTTCGGCGGAGGGATGAGGTCAGGACCGACTACGGCGTCGTGGGGGCCGACGAATTGGCGGTCGCAGGAACGATCCGGCCGACGCGCGTCATGGCAAGCAGCGCGAGCAGCAAAGTAGCCGCCGCGAATGCCATCGTGTAGATGGGTTCGCCCGGAAACAGCGATTTCATGATCGAGCCCATCACCGTTGCGACGAGCAATTGCGGAACGACCACGAAGACATTGAAGAGCCCCATATAGATGCCGAGCTTCGCTTGCGGCAGGCTCGAGGCGAGGATCGCATAAGGCATTGCGAGCACCGATGCCCAGAAGATGCCGATGAAAATCTCGCTGAGGATCAGATGCGCCGGGTCGCGCAGCAGAAAGAAACTGCCGTAACCGACGGCGCCGCACGCGAGCCCGATCATATGCGTCCGGGCCTGCCCGAAACGGCGTGAAAGCCAGGGAAGCAGGGTCAGCGCCGCGATCGCGGCAACGCCGTTATAGATGGCAAATAATTCGCCGACCCAATTGCCCGCTTCCTGATAGGCGGCGCTCGCGGCATCGGTCGTTCCGAAATGATATTGGGCAACGATGGGGGTGGTGTTGATCCACATGATGAACAGCGCCGACCAGCTGAAGAACTGGACGAGCGCGAGCCGCTTCATCAACTCGGGCATTCCCGAAAAATCGCCGACGATGCTCGAGAGCATATTTGTATCGTTGCCGCGCCGTGCCAGCGCGATGGCGAGCAGGCTTGCAAGGCCGTAACCGATCAGCAGCGCGCCGAGCAGCAGCACCTCGCGCAGCAACGCGAACTCGATCTGGATCAGCAGGACGGCGATGCCGGCAGCGATCCAGGCAAGACTGGTCGCATAGCTGTGCGAGGCCAGCGCGCGGACCGTCGGCGGTGCCACCGCACCGTCGCGCGCCTCATAGGTCGCCATCTGTTCGGGGCTATATTCGTCCGTAGTGACGACGGTCCACAGCACCGACAGGAACAGCGCCAGTCCGCCGAACCAGAAGGCGTAGCGCACCGTATCGGGAATCTGCCCCGGCGGTGCGACATTGGCGACCCCCATCGCCTCCATCAGCGTCGGGAACAGCGACCCGACGACGGCGCCCGCGCCAATGAAGGCGGTCTGCACCGCATAGCCGACACTATGCTGGTCGCGCCGCAGCATATCGCCGACGAAGGCGCGGAAGGGCTCCATCGAGATGTTGAGCGAGGCGTCGAGGATCCACAGCATCATCGCGGCGAACCAGATCGCGGGGCTCTCGGGCATGACGAACAACGCGATGGCGGCGAGAATCGCGCCGGCGAGAAAATAAGGGCGGCGGCGCCCGAGACGGCCGAGCCATGTCCGGTCGCTCATATGCCCGATGATTGGCTGCACCAGCAGCCCGGTCAGCGGCGCCGCGACCCACAGGCCGGGGAGCCTTTCGATATCTTCGCCCAGCGACTGGAATATCCGGCTCATATTCGCATTTTGCAGCGCAAAGCCGATCTGGATGCCGAAAAAGCCGAAGCTGATATTCCATAGGCCGGCAAAGCCCTGCTTCGGTTTTTCCATCATGCGTCTCCCCATGCGGCCGCTGTCGCGGCTCGCGTGGGTGCGGTGTCGCAGGGCGCGTCGGGCAGGGCAAGCATAGCGCGGTTACGTATACGAATACGTTGGCCTAGACCGCCGTGCTTTGACGCCGGATCAGACGCGCCGGCAAAATCCGCTGTTCGACGGGGCGGTCGTCGATGCGCGCGAGCAGCGCGTCGACGAGCAAGGTCCCCGCGCCCTTCATGTCCTGCATCAGCGTGGTCAATGTCGGCGAGGTCAGGCTGGCGGCGGGGATATCGTCGAAGCCGACGACCGCGACATCTTGTGGCAGCCGGAGTCCGGCTTCGGTCAGCGCGCGCATCGCGCCGATGGCGATCAGGTCGCTCGCGGCGAAAACCGCGTCGAAAACCTGGCCGCTTTCGATCAGCGACCGCGCGGCGACATAGCCCGAATCCTCCGACGACACCGCGTCGCGTTGCAGCGCCGGGTCGGGTTCGAGGCTCGCGGCGCGCATCGCGTGGCACAGTCCGTTATAGCGATCCTGGAATTCGGGCGCATGGTCCGACGCATCGCCGAGGAAGGCGATGTGCCGCCGCCCGATCTCCACCAGATGCGCGCCCGCCTGCTCGCCCGCACCGACATTGTCGGACCCGACGGTGAGCCCGATCCCGTCTTCGGACACCGAGCCCCAGCGCACGAATTTGGTCCCCATCTCGACCAGATGCTCGAGCTTGGTGAGGTAAAGCTGATAATCGCCATAGCCGAGCAGGATGATGCCGTCGGAGCGATGGCTGTCCTGATAGGTGACGTGCCAGTCATTGTGCATCTGCTGGAAACTGATCAGCAGATCATAGCCGCGTCGCGCGCATTCGCGCGTGATCGACCCCAGCATCGACAGGAAGAAGGGGTTGATCATCGATTCGTCGGGGTTCGGATCCTCGAAGAAGAGCAAGGCGAGCGTGTGGGTGCGCTGCGAGCGCAGGCTCGAAGCGTTCTTGTCGACGGTGTAGTTGAGTTCCTGCGCGATGCGCTGAATATTGGCGCGGGTCGCGGCGCTGACCGATTTGCTGCCGCGCAGCGCGCGCGACACGGTCGGCTGCGAGACCCCCGCCAGATAGGCGATGTCGAAACTCGTGGGCTTGGCCGAGGGCTGGCGCCCCATGTCTCTCTCCCTGGCGCCGCGGTCTTGTCGATGGCCGCCGCTGACCCGGAGACTAGCGATTGGTAAGGTCTATGCCAAGAATTTGCATAGCGCGAAGACCCACGGTTTTCGGTGCGGAATCCGTTGTATTTCCGCGACAGTCCGAGCGCCTGCATATTATGCGTATACGTATACCCTATGGCGGCGCGGCGTGATTGGTTTCAATTGCGAGGCTCAAGATGGGAAAGCCCACGTGTTGGAGAGGAGCCTGACGGACGCATCGCGTCCCCTCCCGATGCATGGGTCAAGACCACCCGTCCGTGCCAGGGGAGCCACACATGATCTTGCCGAACAATCTGAACCGCGGTGTCAGCGCCATCGCGCTCGGCCTTGCCTTGACCGCTTTGACGCCTGGCGTCGCGATGGCGCAGGATGCCAGCACCGCGCCCGTCGACGAGGCGCCCGTCGAAGGCGAAATCGTCGTCAGCGGCATCCGCGGCGCGATCAACAATTCGGTTCAGGCCAAAAAGAACAACACCTCGATCGTCGAGGTCGTCTCGTCCGAAGACATCGGCAAGCTGCCCGACCTGTCGATCGCCGAATCGCTGTCGCGCCTGCCGGGCCTTGCGACGCAGCGCCTCGACGGCCGCGCCAATGTCGTGTCGATCCGCGGCCTTGCCCCCGATTTCACCACGACGCTGCTCAACGGCCGCGAACAGGTTTCGGCGAGCAACAATCGCGGCGTCGAGCTCGACCAATATCCGTCCGAGCTGCTCAATGGCGCGATCGTCTACAAGACCCCCGACGCATCGCTGATCGGGCAGGCGATCGGCGGCACGATCGACATGCGCACCGTGCGCCCGCTCGCCTATGGCAAGCGCACGATCGCGGCGGGCGCCCGCTTCGAGATCAACGATCTCGGCAAGCTCAACCCCGACATTTCGAACAAGGGCTACCGCGCGAACCTCTCCTATATCGACCAGAATGCCGACGGCACGCTCGGCTGGGCGATCGGCTATGCGCGCATGCAGTCGCCGACCGCCGAAGAGCGCTTCAACGCCTGGGGTTATCCCGAGGCAACCGACGGAACGAACACCGCTTTCGTCATCGGTGGTGCCAAGCCCTATGTGAAGTCGAACGAGCTCAAGCGCGACGGCGTCATGGCGGTCGTCGAATGGGAACCCAGCGACAAGTTCCACACGACGATCGATGGCTATTGGTCGAAGTTCAAGGACGAACAGCGCCTGCGCGGCATCGAATTTCCGCTCTTCTGGGGCAATTCGACGCTTCAGCCCGGCTTCACCGTCGAGGACGGTCTGGTCACCAAGGGCGTCTGGACCGGCACCGAGGCGGTGATGCGCAACGACGTCGTCCATCGCGACTCGACGATCATCGCGGGCGGCTGGAACGCGCAGTTCAAGCCGAACGAGAGACTGACGCTCGAACTCGACCTTGGTTATTCGCGGATCAAGAAGACCGAGGAAAATCTCGAAATCTATCTCGGCACCGGCCGCGGCCAGAACGTCGGCGCGCGCGAAACCGCGCTCGGCTTCGAAATGCGCCCGAACGGCGGGATCATGTTCGATCCGTCGCTCGACTACGCCGATCCCAATCTGTTTGTGATCACCGATCCGCAGGGCTGGAACAGCTGCGGCGGCGCGGTGCCCAACTGCCAGGACGGGTTCGTCAACACGCCGCGGGTCAAGGACCAGCTGAAATCGCTGCGTCTGCAAGCGACGCAGGAATTCGACGGCGTGATCAGCAGCCTGCGCGTCGGCGCCAATTATTCCGACCGCAAGAAGAGCCTCGACGACCGCGGCTTCGTGCTGACGAGCAAAAACTATCCCGCGAACACTGCGGTGCCCGCCGATTATCTCTATGATCCGGTGTCGCTCGATTTCATCGGCATCCCCGGCATGGTCGCGTTCGACAGCTGGCGTTTCTACAATGACGGCAATTATAATCTGACCGACGGCGCGGGTTTCGATCCGGCGCGTGTGTTCAACGATTATACGATCCGCGAAAAGGTGCTGACCGGCTTCGTTCAGGCGAATTTCAACGCCGATGCGGGCAGCACGCCGATCCGCGGCAACGTCGGCGTCCAGGTCATCCATTCGGACCAGACGGGCTCGAGCTTCTACGCACAGGTTGTCGGCGGCGTGACGCAATCGACGCCGGTGACCGACGGCGCCAAATATACCGACATCCTGCCCAGCATGAACCTGTCGGTCGAATTCGCCGACAACACCTTCCTGCGCTTCGGTGCCGCCCGCGTGCTAGCGCGCGCGCGCATGGACCAGCTGAAGCCCGGCGGCGGTGTCAATTTCGATGCGTCGAAGCGCAACAACACCGACGTCAACGCCTCGCCCTGGTCGCTCGACCTCGGCAATGCGCGGCTGCGTCCGCTGATGGCCGACACGGTCGATGTCGGGCTCGAGAAATATTTCGGGCAGGGCGGCTATGTCTCGGTCGGCGGCTTCTACAAATATCTCGAAAATTACATCTATCGGCAGGTCAATCCGTTCGACTTCACCGACTTCGAGGTACCCGACGGCGGGACGGTCGGCACGCGCGCCGGCCTCACCAAACAGTGGCTGAACGGCAATGCCGGGCGTGTCTATGGCGCCGAAGCGTCCTTCTCGCTGCCCTTCGCGAACTTCACCCAGGCGCTCGACGGCTTCGGCGTGCTCGGCAGCGCCTCCTATACCAAGAGCCGCGTGCGCGAAGGCGGCGAGGATCCGATCTCGATGCCCGGCCTGTCGAAATGGGTCATCAACGGAACCGCCTATTTCGAAAAGGACGGTTTCCAGGTGCGCGCGTCGGGCCGCTACCGCTCGAAATTCCTCGCCGAAGTTTCGACGATCAGCCTCGCACGCGACATGTTCATGGCGAAGAGCGAATTCGTCGTCGATGCGCAGGTCGGATACACCTTCCAGAGCGGCGCGCTCGAAGGGCTGGGCATCCTGCTCCAGGCGTCGAACCTCACCAACGAGCCGTTCGTGACCTATTACAACAACGATCCGCGCCAGATCCGCGACTATCAGAATTATGGTCGCAACTTCATGGCCGGCATCACCTATAAGTTCTGACGGGATGCGCGGGCCGGGCGATGAGTCCGGCCCCCTTGTCACGGGTATCGACTGGCGAGAGGGAATGAACAGGGTGGGCGACGGTCGCATCACGAAGGTCGTCATCGTCGGCGGCGGAACCGCGGGCTGGATGGCCGCCGCGGCGCTGTCGCGGACGATGGACAATCTGTCGATCCGGCTCGTCGAAAGCGACGAGATCGGCACCGTCGGGGTCGGCGAGGCGACCATCCCCGCGATCCGCCTGTTCAATGCGCTGATCGGCATCGACGAGAATGAGTTCATTCGCGAAACCGGCGGCACCTTCAAGCTCGGCATCCAGTTCCACGACTGGGGCCGGATCGGCGACGTCTATATGCACGCCTTCGGGCAGATCGGACGCAGCCTCGGCATGCTGCCGTTCCAGCAATATTGGCTCCGCGGCCGGAACGAGGGCGTCGCGGGGCGGCTCGGCGATTATTCGCTGAACGAAACCGCCGGCCGCCAGAACCGCTTCGCGCGGCTGCCGCAAATCCCGAACACCAGCCTCGACGGCATCGCTTACGCCTTTCATTTCGACGCGGCGCTCTATGCGGCCTATCTGCGCAAGGTTGCCGAAGCCGCGGGCGTTGTGCGCACCGAAGGCAAGATCGCCAGCGTCCGCCGCAACGGCGAAAGCGGCCATGTCGAAGCCGTCGTGCTGGACAATGGCACGGCGATCGAAGGCGAGCTTTTCATCGACTGCTCGGGCTTTCGCGCGCTGCTGATCGAGGATGCGCTCGAAACCGGCTTCGAGGACTGGACGCACTGGCTCCCTTGCGATCGCGCGATCGCGATGCCGAGCGAAAATGTCGGCCCCGCGCGACCCTATACGCAGGCGATCGCGCACAAGGCCGGCTGGCAATGGCGCATCCCGCTCCAGCACCGCACCGGCAACGGCCATGTCTTCTGCAGCGACTTCATCAGCGAGGATGAGGCGACCGCGACCCTGCTCGCGCATGTCGAAGGGCGCCCGCTCGCCGACCCGCGCACGCTGCGCTTCCGCACCGGGATGCGCAAAAAGGCGTGGAACGCCAATGTCGTCGCGCTGGGTCTCGCCTCGGGTTTCCTAGAGCCGCTTGAATCGACGAGCATCCACCTGATCCAGAACGGGATCGCCAAGCTGCTCGCGCATTTTCCCGATCGCGATTTCGATGCCGCCAATATCGACGCCTATAATCGCCGCGTCCGCTTCGACTACGAGCGCATCCGCGACTTCGTCATCCTCCACTATCATGCCAACCAGCGCACCGACGCGCCCTTCTGGATCCGCTGCCGCGAGATGGGCATTCCCGAAACGCTAGCGCGCAAGATCGAGCTGTTCAAAAGCCAGGGCCAGATCGTCCGCGAGGGCGACGAATTGTTCATCGAGATCGGCTGGTTCCAGGTGCTGACGGGGCAGAATATCATGCCCGCTGGATATCACCCGATGGCCGACCAACTCACCGGCGACGAACTGGCGGGCTTTTTCGGCGACATCGAAACGATCGTCGCGCGCACCGCATCGCATCTTCCCGACCACAATGAATTCATCGCGCAGCATTGCGCGGCAGGAGTGCCCGCATGAGCCTTTTGGCTTCGATACTCGCGCTGACCCTCAGCGGAGCCGCGCCGGCCGCAGACTACCGCCAACGCCCGCCCGAGGACGAAATCATCTATTTCGTGCTTCCCGACCGCTTCGAGAATGGCGATCCCAAGAACGATCGCGGCGGGCTGAAGGGCGACCGGCTGCAGACCGGCTATGATCCGACCGCGAAGGGGTTCTTCCACGGCGGCGACCTTGCGGGGCTCACCAAGCGGCTCGATTATATCGAGGGTCTGGGCGCGACCGCGATCTGGTTCGCGCCGATCTTCAAGAACAAGCCGGTGCAGGGCCCGAAGGGCGACGAGAGCGCGGGCTATCACGGCTATTGGGTCACCGACTTCACGCAGGTCGACCCGCATTTCGGCACCAACGCCGAGTTCAAGGCGTTCGTCGATGCGGCGCACGCGCGCGGCATGAAGGTCTATATGGACATCATCGCCAACCACACCGCCGATGTGATCACCTATAAGGAAGATGCGGCTGGCGGCTTCCGCTACCGCAGCCTTGCCGATTATCCTTATTCGCGGCGCGGCGGCGTGAAGGGCGCGCCGATCAATCCGGGTTTCGTGGGCGACCATATCGCCGACGCCGAAAACTGGCAGAAACTGACCGACCCGGCGTTCGCCTACACCCCCGTCGTGCCGAAGGGCGAGGAGCGGGTGAAGGTGCCCGCCTGGCTCAACGACCCGCGCTATTATCACAACCGCGGGAACAGCGACTGGGTCGGGGAATCGGCGCTCTATGGCGATTTCGCCGGGCTCGACGATCTTGCGACCGAACATCCGCGCGTCGTTCAGGGCTTCATCGACATCTACGGCCGCTGGATCGACGAATTCGGGATCGACGGCTTCCGCATCGACACCGCCAAGCATGTGAACCCCGAATTCTGGCAGGCCTTCGTGCCCGCGATGCAGGCGCGCGCGAAGGCGCGCGGCATTCCCAATTTCCACATCTTCGGCGAAGTCTATGTCGACGCTGTCGATCCCGGCGCGCTCGCCTGGTACACGCATGCGGCGGGCTTGCCCGCGGTGCTCGACTTCGGTTTCGCGCGTGCCGCGATCGATGCGGTGAGCGGAGCCAAGGGCACCGACCAGTTCGCGCGGCTGTTCGACGGCGACGCACTCTACAAGGGCGGGGCAGGGGCGGCGCAACAGCTGCCGACCTTCCTCGGCAATCATGACATGGGCCGCTTCGCGATGTTCGTGAAAGCCGCGAACCCGAGTGCGAGCGAGGCCGAGCTGCTCCAGCGCGTGATGCTCGGCCATGCAATGCTGCTGACGCTGCGCGGGGTGCCGACGATCTATTATGGCGACGAGCAGGGGTTTGTGTCGGACGACAAGGACCAGCTCGCGCGCGAAAATATGTTCGCGTCGCAGGTCGCGGCCTATAACGACAATGACCTGATCGGCAGCGATGCGACGACCGCGACGGCCAATTTCGATCCCGCGCACCCGCTATATCGCCATATCGCGGCGCTGTCCGAAATCCGGCGCAAGACCCCCGCGCTGATGCGAGGTGCCACCAAGGTCCGCGCCTTTTCCGAAAAGCCCGGTCTGCTCGCGGTATCGCGCTTCGATCCCGAGACCGGCCGTGAAATACTGCTCGCCTTCAACACGTCGGCGGCGCCGCTGTCCGCGAATATTGCCATCGATATGAAAAGCGCGGGCTTTACCGCGCTCCACGGCGACTGCCCCGCGGCACCCACCGCGCCGGGCAGCCTCCATCTGTCCCTCCCCGCTTTCGGCACGATCATCTGCCAGGCCAGCGAATAAGCGAAGACCACGCCATAATGACCCAGTCCCTCGTCCAGAATGCCAGCTTGCCCGCCGCCGCCGAGGCGCCGTGGTGGAAGGGCGCGGCGATCTATCAGATCTATCCGCGCAGCTTCGCCGATTCGAACGGCGACGGGATCGGTGACCTTGCCGGCATCACCGCGCGGCTCGACTATGTCGCCTCGCTCGGCGTCGATGCGATCTGGTTGTCGCCTTTCTACCCCTCGCCGATGGACGATTTCGGCTATGACATCGCCGATTATTGCGGCGTCGACCCGATCTTCGGAACGCTCGCCGATTTCGACGCGCTGGTGGCGCGCGCGCATGCGCTGGGGCTGAAGGTCACGACCGACCTTGTGTTCGCGCACACCTCCGACCGGCACGCCTGGTTCGCGGACAGCCGCGCGAGCAAGGCGAATGACAAGGCCGACTGGTATGTCTGGGCCGATGCGAAGCCCGATGGGTCGCCGCCGACCAACTGGCAGTCGGTCTTCGGCGGCCCGGCGTGGACATGGGACGCGCGGCGCGGCCAATATTATATGCATAATTTCCTCGGCTCGCAGCCGCAGCTCAACGTCCACAACTCCGAGGTGCAGGATGCGCTGCTCGGCGTCGTGCGTTTCTGGCTCGAACGCGGCGTCGACGGCTTTCGCATCGATGCGATCAACTTCTCGATGCACGACCCGGAGTTTCGCGACAATCCGCCCGCTCCGCCGTCGAACAAGGTCCGCACGCGGCCGTTCGATTTCCAGCAGAAAATCCATAACCAGTCGCACCCCGACATCCCGCTCTTCCTCGAACGCATCCGCGCGCTGACCGATCAATATCCGGGCAGCTTCACCGTCGCCGAGGTCGGAGGCGACGATGCGGTGCGCGAGATGAAGCTGTTCACCGCGGGCGAAGGGCACCTCAACAGCGCCTATGGCTTCGACTTCCTCTATGCCGACCGGCTGACCCCGCAGCTGGTGCGCGAGGCGGCCGAACAATGGCCCGACACGCCGGGGATCGGCTGGCCGAGCTGGGCGTTCGAAAATCATGACGCGCCGCGCGCCGTGTCGCGCTGGACCCCCGGAGGCGTCGATGCAGCGGCCTATGCACGGATGAAGATGGCGCTGCTCTGCGCGCTGCGCGGCAATATCATCCTCTACAATGGCGAGGAACTGGGGCTCGACCAGGTCGAGATTCCGTTCGAGCTGGTGAAGGATCCCGAGGCGCTCAAGAACTGGCCGTTGACGCTGTCGCGCGACGGCGCACGCACGCCGCTGCCGTGGGCCGCGGACGAGGCGCATGCGGGCTTTTCGAGCGCCGATCCGTGGCTGCCGCTGGGTTCGACGCACGATGCGCTCGCGGTCGACCGGCAACAGGCCGATCCCGCGTCGCTGCTCAACCTCACGCGGCAGCTGGTCGCGCTGCGCGCCGCGCACCCCGCGCTACGCCTCGGCCGCGACGCGCGCTGGATCGCCGAGGGCGATCTGCTCGGCTTCGACCGGATCGCGGACGGCGAGCATATCCGCTGCCTCTTCAATCTCGGTGGCAGGGCGATCGATATCGCTGACCACGGGCAGGGCGGCACGCCCATCGCTGCACTCAACGGCGCCGATCCGGCGCATCTGCCGCCGTGCGGCGCGCTCTGGCTGAAACTCGAAGGAACAAATTGATGCGTAGCCTGTTCGCCGCCCTCCCGCTGCTCGCCGTCGCAGCGGCGCCCGCCTTCGCGCAGGACATGCGGCCCGAGCAGACGGCGTCGTCGCCGGACGGGGCGATCACGCTCACCGTGTCGACCGATAACGACCAGCGCCCGACCTGGTCGCTCTCGCGCAAGGGCAAGCTGCTGATCGCACCCTCGAAGCTCGGCTTCATCCTCGCCGACCGCATCGGACTGCAGCGCGGCTTCACGATCGAAAGCGTCGAGCGCGCGAGCGGCGATACGCGCTGGGAACAGCCATGGGGCGAGCGCCGCTTCGTGCGCGACCGGCACAATGAACTGCTCGTCCGCTTCCGTCAGGACAAGAGCTGGGGCGGCCATGCGATGAACGTCCGCTTCCGCCTCTTCGACGACGGCATCGGCTTCCGCTACGAACTGCCCGAGCAGGCGGGGCTCCCGACCGCGAAGATCGTCGACGAAATCACCGAATTCGACATCGCGCCCAAGGGCACCGCGTGGTGGATCACCGGCGGAGAGTGGAACCGTTACGAGCAAAACTACCAGAAAACGCCGATCGACGCGGTCGCGACCGCACACACGCCGATCACGATGCGCCTCGACGACGGGACGCATATGGCATTCCACGAAGCCGCACTCGTCGACTATGCTGGCATGTGGTTCAAGCGCGCCGAGGGACAGAAGTTCCGCGCCACGCTGTCGCCGTCCTCGAAGGGCCCGCGTGTCGTCCTCGACCTGCCGTTCGCGACGCCGTGGCGCACCGTCCGGATCGCCGACACTGCGGCGGGTCTCGTTGAAAGCGACCTCGAACTCAATCTCAACGAACCCAACAAGCTGGGCGGCGTCAGCTGGTTCAAGCCGATGAAATACATCGGCATCTGGTGGGGCATGATCCGCGGCGACTGGAGCTGGGCGGAGGGGCCGAAGCACGGCGCTACCACCGAGCGCACCAAGCAATATATCGATTTCGCGGCGAAGCACGGCTTTGGCGGCGTGCTCGTCGAAGGCTGGAACAAGGGCTGGAACGGCAACTGGTTCGGCCATGGCGACGAGTTCAGCTTCACCCAGGCGACCCCCGATTTCGACCTGAAGGCGGTCACCGACTATGCGCGCAAAAAGGGCGTACAGCTGATCGGCCATCATGAAACCGGCGGCAATATCGCGGTCTATGAGGCGCAGCTCGACGACGCGATGAAGCTCTATGGCCAGCTCGGCGTCGGCACGGTCAAGACCGGCTATGTCGCCGACGCCGGCGGGATCATCGCGCCCGGCGCGACACCGGGAACAACCGCGATGGAATGGCACGACGGTCAGCGCCAGGTGCAGCATCATCTGAAGGTCGTCGAAACCGCCGCCAAATATCATGTTGCGGTCAATCCGCACGAACCCATCAAGGATACGGGGCTCCGCCGTACCTATCCCAACTGGGTCGCGCGTGAGGGTGCGCGCGGGATGGAATATAACGCCTGGGGTGCCTTCGCGAACGGACCGGACCATGAACCGACGCTCGTCTATACGCGTATGCTGTCGGGGCCGATGGACTTCACGCCCGGCGTGCTCAGCTTAGAGGGCGCGAACAAGGCGCCGCTCGCCTCGACGCTGGCCAAGCAGCTTGGGCTGTACCTCGCCATCTATTCGCCGATCCAGATGGCGGCCGATTTCATCGAGAATCTGGAGAAATATCCGCGCGAGCTGGAATTCATCAAACAGGTCCCCGCCGACTGGGCCGAAAGCAAGCTGATCGCGGGCGAGGTCGGCGATTATGCGATCTTCGCGCGCAAGGACCGGAAGAGCGCCGACTGGTATGTCGGCGGGGTCAACGACGCGACCGAACGGACGCTGACGCTAAGCTTCGATTTCCTTGAACCCGGAAAGACCTATACCGCGACGATCTGGAAGGATGGCGAGGGCGCCACCTATCTGACCGACGCGCGGCACCGCATCGCCTATGACACGGTCAAGGTGAAGAAGGGTGACAGCTACAAGCTGTGGCTCGCGCCCGGCGGCGGCGCGGCGATGCGGCTTGCGCCAAACCGGTAAATTCGTCGCATTGGCCGCGAGCTAGACGATGGCGAGCGCAAAGATCAGCGACACGGCAAAGCTCGTCAGCGAGGCGAGCGCGACCGGCACCGTCGCGCGCCAGCCCATTTCGAGCAGCAGGTCGAGCCGCGTGCGCATCGCGGTTGCGGTGACGGCGAGCAACAGCAACGCCTTCGACGCCGTGAGCGCGGCGCCGCGCACCGTGTCGGGGATCGGGGCGACGCTGTTTAGCGTCACCATCGCAAAGAAAGCGACGATGAACCAGGGCAGGGCAAGGCGGCGCCAGATGCGCTGCTTGCTGCCGTCCTCGGGTTTGAGCAGCAGCCCGACGAGCGCGACCACCGGCGCGAGCAGCGCGACGCGCGCGAGCTTGACGATCGTCGCGCTGGCGCCCGCCGCGTCCGAAAAGGCGTAGCCGCCGCCGATCGCCTGCGCGACGTCGTGGATCGACGCTCCGATCAGGAACCCAGCCTGCGCGTCGCTCAGCCCGAAGCGCGCGGCGAGCAAAGGATAGATGGTCATCGCGAGCGCGCTCGCGAGCGAGACGCCGACCAGCGTCAACGCGAACTGCGCCTGCGACAGCCGCTGCCGCCCGATCACGCCGTAGAGCGCAAGTGCTGCGCTCGCGCCGCAGATCGCGGTCGCGCCGCCCGCGAGCAGCCCGGCGTAGGGCGACTGTCCGGAAATCCGCGCGCCGAGGAATCCGGCGCCCATCGTCAAGGTCATGATGATGATCAGCGCCGCGAACGGCACCGGACCGAGCACCGCGATCTGCAGGAAGGTTACCTGCAGGCCGAGCACGACGATCCCGAAGCGCAGAAAGGTGCGCGAGGCAAAGTCGAGCCCGCGGTGCGTCGCCTCGTTCGTCGAGATGAAATTGAGCGCCAGCCCGACGAGCAGGCCGAGCAGGATGATCGGAAAACCATAATGGTCGGACAGCCATGCCGCCGCCGCCGCCGCCACCGCGCAGGCGGCGAGGCCCGGAAACAGGCTGCCTTTCGGTGCCGTACCCGCCATGGTCTGCGCGAGATGCAATTCGCCGAACAGGTCGCCGCCGCTCGGCAAATTGTTCCAGTGCGCATGTCGCATCGAGGTCAGGTCGTTTCTGTCCAACGCTGTCATAGTTTCGCGCCATATCGTGAAGCGAGGGAAGGGCGCAAGCCTTCTCTTGCGGAAGCGCGGTCGAAACGCCTAAGCAGACAACGATGGTCAGCAGGACCAACAGGGGAGACGCCGAACCGTGAACTTCATTCAGCTCGCCGGTACGAAGCTTTTGCGCGCATGACCCGGGCGACGATCAAGGATGTCTCGCGTGTCGCCGGCGTGTCGATCAAGACCGTGTCGCGCGTGCTCAACAAGGAACGCTATGTCAGCGACGACATGCGGCAAAAGGTCGAAGAAGCTGTCGCGCGCCTCAATTACCACCCGAGTCAGGCGGCGCGGACGCTTGCCGGAAAACGCTCGTTCCAGATCGGGCTGATCCACGACAACCCCAGCCCCTATTATATCTTCAACATGCAGGCGGGGGTCGGGCAACGCTGCCGCGAGGCCGACTTCCGCATGATCGTCCAGCCGTGCGCCGTCAACTCGCCCGGCCTCGTCGACGACATCGGCGCGCTGATCGATCAGGCGCAGCTCGACGGCATCATCATGACCCCGCCGGTGACCGACGTCGGCACCGCGCTCGCCGAGCTGTTCCGCCGCAAAATCCCCGTCGTGCGCGTCCAGCCGGGCACCGATCTGACCGCGACATCAGCGGTTTACATCGACAATGTGCAGGCGGCCGACGACATGACCGCCTATCTCATCTCGCTCGGCCATCGCCGCATCGGCTTCGTCACCGGCCACGGCAATTATTTCGCGAGCGGCCAGCGGCTGACCGGATATCGGCAGGCACTCCAGCGTGCAGGCATCGGTTTCGACGCCGCGCTTGTCTTTCCGGGGCAGTTCGATTTCCAGTCGGGCACCGCCGCGGCCGAGGCGCTGCTGGCGCTCGACCAACCGCCGACCGCGATCTTCGCGAGCAGCGACGATATGGCGGCGGGCGTCCTCGCCGCCGCGCACCGGCTCGGCGTCGCGGTGCCCGACCAGCTATCGGTCGCGGGCTTCGACGACACCGACCTCGCGCAGGTTGTGTGGCCGTCGCTGACGACGATCCACCAGCCGATCCGCGACCTCGGCTACGCCGCCGCCGACCTGCTGCTCGAATTCGGCGAGACGATCGAGCGCCGCCAGCTTCCGCACAAACTGGTCGTCCGCGGTTCGACGGCCGCGCCCAAGAACTGATCTGTCACCGTGGCGTGAGGCAACATGCGAAGAAATCGCTGTCCATTCCGATATGACAACGTTATCTCATCTGCACGACAGATAGATTCGGGGAGAGACGATCTTGGCGCAAATCGCCGATAAACGCCGCTGGCTCGTGGTGGGGCTCGTCTTCATCGCGATCGTCCTCAACTATGTCGACCGCCAGATTCTCGCGCTGTTGAAGCCGACGCTCCAGCTCGAATTCGACTGGACCGACCGCGATTACAGCCACATGGCCTCGGCCTTCCAGTTCGCCGCCGCGCTCGCCTTTCTCGGCACCGGCTGGTTCATCGACAAGGTCGGGCTGCGCTGGGGCTTCGCGATCGGTGTCGGCGTGTGGAGCCTCGCGGGCATGGCGCACGCCTTTGCTTCGACCGTCTCGGGCTTCGTCGCCTCGCGCGCCGTCCTTGGTGCCGCTGAATCGATTGGCACCCCCGCCGCGGTGAAGACCGCCGCGACTTACTTCAACGCGAAGGAGCGAAGCTTCGTCCTTGGCCTCGGGGGCATTGCACCCAATGTTGGCGCGATCCTGACGCCCTTGCTCATCCCGCTGATGGCGCTGATGTGGGGCTGGCAGGCGACCTTTCTGATCGCGGGCGGGCTCGGCCTTGTCTGGGTCGTCGTCTGGCTCGCCGTCCGCATTCCCGAACAGCCGAACGCCGCGCGCGACGCCGCCGCGCCCAAAATCGCGTGGAGCAGCCTGCTCCGCGACCGCCGTCAGTGGGCAGTCATCCTTGGCAAGGCGCTGACCGATCAGGTGTGGTGGTTCCTGCTCTTCTTCATGCCCGACCTGTTCCACCGCGTCTTCGGGCTGACGCAGGGCACGCTTGGCTTGCCCGTAGCCTTCGTTTATTTCATGGCCGCGCTCGGCGGCATCACCGGCGGCTATCTGCCGTCCTATCTGATGGGCCGCCGCGGCTGGACCGTGAACGCCGCGCGCAAGACCACGATGCTGATCTACGCGCTGCTCATCCTGCCCGTGCCCTTGCTCGTCGGCGTCGACAGTGCATGGACCGCCGCGATGATCCTCGGCCTCGCGCTCTTCGCGCACCAGGGCTTCTCGACCAATCTTTTCGGCCTGACCACCGACGTCTTCCCCGCGCGCATCGTCGGCTCGGCGATCGGCATCGGCGCCTTTGCCGGCAACCTTTCGGGCATGGCGATGATCGAGTTCGCGGGCTGGTCGCTCGACACGGGCAGGGGCTATCTGCCGATGTTCCTCGTCTGCGCGGTCACCTATCTCGTCGCGCTCGCTGCCATCCACCTCATCCTGCCGCGCATCGTTGCGGTCGACGAGGATGATGATGGCGAAGTGCAGGTGCTGCCACATTGATAGAAAAAATGGACCATATCTGGTGTTCCCCGGCGAAAGCCGGGGCCCATCTCCGGCCGCCGAATGGACCCCGGCTTTCGCCGGGGAACACCAAGGGCGACATCTGACGAACCGCATACGAAACCATCTTCCCTCGTTTCGAATTATGGAGTATATGACAGCGATGTCAGATTTTCTTCCCGCTCCCGACAACGTGACCCTAGCCGGGCATGAAGTTTCACCCATCGCATGGGGCATGTGGCGCTTCGCCGGCGTAGATGTCGCCACCGCCCGCGCACGCATCGACGCCGCGTTCGAGGCCGGCGTCAACCTGTTCGACACCGCCGACATCTACGGCTGCGACACCCCCGGCGGCTTCGGCTCAGCCGAGGCGCTGCTAGGCGACGTCTTCGCCGAAGCCCCGGGGCTGCGCGACAAGATGGTCCTCGCGACAAAGGGCGGGATCATCCTCGGCGTGCCCTATGACAGCAGCGCACCCTACCTAACTTCCGCCATCGATATTTCGCTGAAACGCTTGCGCACCGACCATGTCGAACTGTGGCAGATCCACCGTCCCGATCTGCTCACCCACCCGCAGGAAATCGCGCGCACGCTCGAGGATGCGCACCGCGCGGGCAAGATCGGTGCGATCGGCGTCTCGAACTTCACGCCGACGCAAACCGCGGCGCTCGCCAAATTCCTGTCCGTTCCGGTCGTCAGCCATCAGAGCGAATTTTCGCCGCTCCATCTCGCTCCGCTCTTCGACGGCATCTTCGATCAGTCGATGGCGGAGGGCATGAGCTTCCTCGCCTGGTCGCCGCTCGGTGGCGGCCGGCTCGGCGATCCGGCCGACGAGCGCACGCGCGCAGTTGCCGGACTGCTCGACGCGAAGGCGGCCGAATATGGCGTCTCGCGCGCCGCCGCGACCTACAGCTGGGTGATGGCGCATCCGGCGCGCCCGATCCCGATCGTCGGCACGCAGAATGTCGACCGGATCAAGGAAATTCCGCAGGCCTTCGCCCCGCGCTGGACGCGCGCCGAATGGTATGCGGTGCTGCAAACATCGATGGGGGAGAAACTGCCATGACCGACCGCTCGTGCGAAGTCAGCTGGTTTTCGGCGCTCTGCGACGACGACTATGAATTTCTCGGCGTTCCCGACCCGATGCTCAAATCGAGCTGGGCACATTGCCGCGACATCGTGATGCAGGCGGATTCCCAAGGGTTCGACAATATCCTGCTGCCCTCGGGCTATGCGCTCGGCATCGACACCACCGCCTTCGCCGCGGCGATCGCGACGATGGTCAAGAACATCCGTCTCTTGATGGCGGTGCGCATCGGCGAAAGCTGGCCGCCGCAGCTCGCGCGCCAGATCGCGACGATCGACCAGATCCTCGGCGGCCGCCTGACGGTCAACATCATCTCGTCGGACATGCCCGGCGAGACGATGGACTCCGAACCGCGCTACCGCCGCACGGTCGAGGCGATGCATATCCTGAAGACCCTGCTCAACGGCGAGGCGCTCGACCATGACGGCGAGTTCTGGAAGCTGCAGGTCGCGCCCGCGCGCGTCGGCACGGTCTCGGGCAAGGCGCCGCCGCTCTATTTCGGCGGGCTGTCTCCGGCTGCGCGCGACGCCGCCGCGAAAGGCTGCGACGTCTTCCTGATGTGGCCCGACCGCGAAGAGGTAGTGAAGGAGATCATCGCCGACATGACCCAGCGCGCCGCCGCCTACGGTCGCACGCTAAAATTCGGCTACCGCGCGCACATGATCGTGCGCGACACCGAAAGCGAAGCGCGCACCGCCGCCGACCGCCTGCTCTCGAAGCTCGACGCCGCGAAGGGCGCCGAGATCAAAGCCAAGTCGCTCGACTCGCAATCGTTCGGCGTCAACGCACAGGTCGCCTTGCGCGAGGCCGCCTCCGACGACGGCTATGTCGAGGACAATCTCTGGACCGGCGTCGGCCGCGCGCGCTCGGGCTGCGGCGCCGCGATCGTCGGCGACCCCGACCAGGTGCTTGCAAAGCTGAACCGCTATCAGGACATGGGCATCGAAGCCTTCATCCTCTCGGGCTATCCGCACGCCGCCGAAGCCGACCTCTTTGCGCGCCATGTGCTGCCGAAGATGAAGCACGGGCCGCTGGTGCTCTGATCTGAAAGGATACCCCGCCTCCACGTTTGAGACGTAGGAGAGAAGGAGGCGGGGCGAGCGCGCTTAAGCAGAGGCGAGCTTGCCCGTCGATTAACCGAAGGTGTTATCCCGCCCAAACTGCGGCATAAAGTTCCGCCATTTCGTCCGCATTCGGCACGCGCGGGTTGTTCGCCGGCGATCCCGACGCCGCCGCCTGCGCGCACATCGTCGGCACCAGCGCGTCCCAGCGCGCCGCGTCGATCCCCCACGCCGCCGGCCCCGGCACCTCGAGCTCGCGGTTCAGCGCCGCCAGCTCGTCGAGCAACCGCGCGACCGCCGCCTGATCGCCCTCGGCCTCGTCGGCCACACCCATCGCCCGCGCGCAATCCGCATAGCGGTGCAGCGCCGCGGGCGCCGACCAGGCGGTCACCGCGGGTAGCAGCATCGCGTTCGACAGCCCGTGCGGCACATGGAAATGCGCGCCGATCGGCCGGCTCATCCCGTGCACCAGCGCGACCGAGCTGTTCGAAAAGGCTATCCCCGCCTGCGTCGCGCCCAGCATCATCGCCTCGCGCGCCGCGGCGTCCATCGGGTCGCTGCATACGCGGCGCAAATTGGGCGCGATCGCGCGCATCGCGAGCAAGGCCATGCCGTCGCTGAACGGGTTCGCGCGCTTCGACACATAGGCCTCGATCGCGTGCGTGAGTGAATCGATCCCCGTATCGGCGGTCAGCCGCACCGGCTTCGTAAACGTCAGCTCATAATCGACGAGCGCCGCGACGGGCAGATAGGCGAGCCCCGGGCACAGCATCTTCTCGTCGGTCGCCTCATCAGTGATGATCGTGAAGCGCGTCGCCTCCGACCCCGTGCCCGCGGTCGTCGGGATCGCGATCACCGGCAGCCCCGGCGCATCCTGCACATGCGGAGCCTTGTAATCCGCCATCGCTCCGCCGAACCGGCCGAGCAAGGCAATTGCCTTCGCGCTGTCGAGCGGACTGCCGCCGCCAAAGCCGACGACGCAGTCGTGATCGCCCTCCAACAGACACGCCACCCCCGCATCGACCGACGCCACCGTCGGATCGGGCACCGTATCGGCAAACACCCGCGCCGCGATCCCCGCCGCCGTCAGCCCGTCGACCAGTTCGGCAACCCGCCCGCTGCTCACCAGCCAGCTGTCGGTAACGATCAGAGGCCGCGCCAACCCCAACGTCTCCAGCACGTCGGGCAACTCTTTCGACGCCCCGCCACCGATGCGAAAGATGCGGGGCAGGGCGATACTCGCGATACTCAACTCACCATCTCCTCGCGGATCGAACTTCGCGCCATCCAGAACAGCGCCGAGGCGAGCGCGCCGAAGAGGATGAAGATCATCAACGACCAGCGCACGCCCTCGGCCGACCCTAGCCCCATCGGGCCCGAGAGGAAATCGCTGACCACACCGACGCCGAGCGGACCGAGCCCCAGCCCCAGCAGGTTGATGATGAACAGCAGCACCGCCGATGCCGTGGCGCGCGTCTGCGGCCGCACCAGCCCCTGCACCGCGGCAAAGCCCGGCCCGTACCACAGCGTGTTGAGCACCGGCGGAAAGGCGAACATGATCAGTGCGAACACCGCCGAATCCGCCATCAGCCCCGCGATATAAAACGGGATGCCGAGGAAGGTCGAAACTGCGGGGATCGCCACATAGGCACGTAGGTCCCTCGCGCCATATTTGTCGGCGAGTTGCCCGCCCATCCATGTGCCAAGCGCGCCCGTCAGCCCGAGCACGATGCCGAGCGCGACGCCCAGAAAGCCCGTCAGTCCCAGCCCGAAATTGCCCGCGATGGCGGTCAGCTCCGCGGCATGGTTGCGGAAGAAGAAGGGCGCGAGGAAGGCCGCGGCGCCATAGCCGATGAACGCCTTGATCGCCGCGGCAAAGGCGATCAGCCAGAAGGTCCGCTTGCCGCGGATCTCGGCCATCGCGGTCTTGAAGTCGGGCCGTGAAGCTTTCAGCGCCGCCAGATCGGCATCCATGTGCTGGCGCCGCGGCTCCTTCAGCGTCGTCCACGCGATCAGTGCCATCAGGATCCCCGGCGCGCCCGCGAACAGGAACGCCGTCCGCCACCCGTATGCGTCCGCGATCAGCCCGCCGAGTGCGAGCCCGAGCAACCCGCCGAGCGGGATGCCAAGCGAATAGAAGGCGAGCGCCGACGCGCGCTTCTCCTTCGGCGTATAATCGGTGATCAGCGAATGCGCGGGCGGCGTGCACCCCGCCTCGCCGATCCCGACCCCGATCCGGCACAGCACAAGCTGCACGAAATTCTGCGCGAAGCCGCATGTCACGGTGAAGATGCTCCAGAGCCCCGCCGCGACCGCGATGATCCGCGGCCGGTCGCCCGTCTCGGCAAAGCGCGCGATCGGAATGCCGAGCACCGTATAGAAAAGCGCAAAGGCCAGCCCCGTCATCACCCCCAGCTGCCAGTCGGCGAGGTGCAGCTCATTCTTGATCGGCTCGGCGAGGATCGAGACGATCTGCCGGTCGAGGAAGTTGAGGATATAGATGATGAGGAGGACGGTCAGCGCATAGCGGCGGTACGCTACGGACACCGGCTCAATCACGGGCGGGGCGGGGGCTTCGGTGATCATCTCATCCTCTCACGATCTTTTCTTTTCTTCATCATCCCGGGCTCGACCCGGGACCCGCCTTGTCTTTCCGAAGAAGGAAGGCAGGCCCCGGATCATCAAGTCCGGGGTGACGGCTGAACGAGCCCAATTGACTCCCGCACTCGACACGATATGACAGCGTTGTCTGAAAGGGAAGCCATTGCCCGAATTGCTCGTTCTTCAATCGGTCTGGGGCCTCGACAAATGCCCCGGTTTCGACATCGAAAGCCGCCTCGACGAAGCGCTCGGCCAGGTCGTCGCCGCGGGCTTCGACGGCGTCGGCGTCAACCTCGCGCG